>ENA-ORDP01000273-ORDP01000273.1-marine-sediment-metagenome-genome-assembly--contig:-NODE-273-length-34942-cov-2.555909_pt1 | contig 34942 bp, 35 predicted proteins | sample MGYA00248627_ERZ508539 | MGnify/ENA primary metagenome ERZ508539 (study PRJEB26208, sample SAMN05571518) | marine sediment metagenome | biome: deep sea; feature: Hydrothermal vent; material... | reverse complement strand
TCCGCAGTCCATGGCTCCAGGGTTGGTAAATGTTTAAGAGTTGCTTTACATCTTTCAACGGCATCAGAATTTCTGTCATATCCATGAGTTTTAAACCCAGCTGTAATCAATGCGTGCATCAATTCAGTGCCTATGTAACCAAGACCAATTACAGCACATATTGATGAGGTATTTTCGATTTTCTTAATTAATACGTTAAAAGCTAATTGTCGTTGCATTTTGCCACTCAAGTCATTTATTTACATTTTTCAGGCTTCTTAAATAATGAAATATTGTTAAATAGTTTAGATTATCCTATTCTAAATCTTAAACACCGTAAAATTATGTTTTACCATGCAATATCAATTGATATTTAAGCATAGACTAATTGCAATCTTGCCTTTATATTATAGTGCTGGTGGACAAATACAAGTATGAAACCAATATGAGAGTAACTAATGGTAAAAGCACTTTTTTTAATTGAAAATGTTCCTTTTAGCCTGGATAGCAGAGTACGTCGCCAAACAGATATTTTAAAAAAAGCAGGTCAGCGTCTTGTCATTCTGAAGGAAGAAACTGCCCTATGAAGAATCTCCCGCTCTATACATTAATGTTTCACTACTTTCTCATTCGTTTGCTGAGCAAAATGTCCTTCTAGCTGTTCCTCTGAAACCAGTGTATTCACAGCAATTGTCTCACTAGGAGTCTGTTGGATGAGGCTTGGCTCAAAGTAATCTATCTTATGGCTTTCCACAAAGCCGTTTAGGGCTTTAAAATAGAGTAAACCTTCTATGGCCAAGGGAAAACATAGCATGCTTTTCTTTACAGCAGTCTTAAGCACAGTAAAGAACAGTTTTCGTTTGGCTTTTCCGGCTGAAAAAAGATAGTAAGAAATCAATCTGAATGTCACCTTAAGAGCATAAGGGTAAAAGTTAGAAAGAGCCATCATCCGGGCCAGAGACGAATCCTTCTTGATCTTCTGAACCTCCACCTGAGCAATCATCGACTTAAAGGCCTCAGCAAAATGGGCTGGTCTAAACACATCTTGAAGAAGTTGAAGATAATTGGTTTCCAGGTCTTCTTTTTTTATGAGTTTTGGTACGAAGTTCGTTTCAGCAAACATATCACCTGTTTCCAGGTTAGGGATCAGACGACCCTCACTCTCCAGACGATCCCATAACTTGGTTCCCTTAGGGGCTGTGAGCATCCCTAGCATTGGGATAATAAGTCCAGTCTCTTTTAAAAACTTTCTTTGCATTTCAAAGATACCCATATCGTCAGTATCAAAACCAACAATCATCCCGCTGACAATGAACATACCCCGTGCGTGAATCCTTCGTATCGCTTCCACCATATCAAGACGAGCGTTGTGTTCCTTGTTTGTTGCGATGAGACTCTCTTTGCTAGGAGATTCAATCCCGATAAAGAAGCTATAGAAATTAGCTTCCTGAAAGAGATCCAGAAGGTCTTCATCCTCAGCAACATTCAGGGTCACCTGGGTCATAAAGCGAACGGGTATTTTAACTGTTTTATTGAACTCAACGAGTCTATGGAGGAGTTCTTTAACAAAACGTTTGTTACCGATGAAGTTGTCATCAGCGAGGAACAGGTCCCTTCGGCCCATTTGTTCTATAATACTGATTTCCTCAATGATTCGGTCATAGGACTTGTAGCGCATTTTCCTCCCAAAAAGTGCGACTACATCACAAAACTCACAATCATAAGGACAGCCCCGTGAGGTCTGAACCATGTTCCCAGAGTAATGCTCCATTTTAACCAAGTCCCATCTTGGGATAGGCGTGGCCTCTAAGGATATTTTATCGGTCTCTATGTAATAGTTCTTATGTTCTCCTTTTTCCCACTCGGATAAAAACTGGGGCCAGATGAATTCGACTTCTCCACAGACCAATACATCAAAATGATCCTTGCATTCATCTTTGTGAACCGTGCAATAGGGTCCTCCTCCTACAATTAATACCCCTCTCTTCCTGAACTCATTAGCGATTTCATGCATTCTATGGGCATGGAGGGTGTATCCCGTGATCCCAACAATGTCACAAGGTGTGTCAAAATCTATGTCCTCTATTTCTTCGTCGATAATCTCGACTTCATAATGATCAGGAGTGATAGCCGCAAGAGTTGCCAACCCAAGAGGTGGAACCACTGCTTTTCTCTTGGTAATGTCAAGAGCTCCAGTCAGTTGCCAGAAGGTTTCTGGTGATTTGGGATGGATGAGTAGAATCTTTTTCATTTTGTATCCTTAAACTTTACTTTCATTCATTTACAGAGTTCTTATAATATAGCTCATCTATTCGCAAAATAAAACTTTTTTTTCCATCAATTATTTTTCTATCTCTTAAATATCAAAACTAAGAAGCATTTAAGAAAAGTCAATAAAAAAATCTATAAATTGCTTTTGACCTATCTGATAATGTGTTATATATTGTTATCCCCTAGGGACTGAAAAACAGCGTATTGTGGAGGAAGAAATGAAAAAACGGTCATTTATAATCATAGTTGCACTCCTATCCTTAAACTTGATGGTGATGACCCTCCTTTTTGCAGGAGGAACCTGGATTGTCCAGGTCGATGATAATAAAATATCATTGAAAGAGTTTACCGATGCCTATAAAGCAGTGGTCTATTTTAGAATACTCAACTCACCCGCCCCTGTGGAAAAAGAGCAAATAAGAAAGGTTTTAGAGAGCAAAGACGGGAAAAGACTTTATCTAAAAAGCTTTGTGGATGAATATCTTATTGTTGAAAAGGCCAAAGAAAAAGAGCTCTTTGATGAGTCAAAGATCAATAGACAAATTAAAGGGATCAGCAAGAACTTAAAACGTCAATTGATTATTAAAAAGTTTATAGAGAAATATATATATCCAAAGGTTAAGGTTTCTTCCAGCGAGGTGAATAAAGCCTATAGACAGGAAATCAAACGCAAGAATAGTCGTCTCAAAGGTATGCCGGTTAGGCAAGCTAAAAAGTTAATTAAACAGCAGCTACGTGCCCAAAAAGCCATGAAAAAACTTAAACGATATGTAGAAAAACTCCGATTGGAAGGGGTACTTATCTATAATAAGAGTATAAGTATCGTTAGTGATAATTAAGATTCATCATTTATAATCAGAATTACTTTTAACAAATTAATCATCCATAACTTATGGAGAAAATATGGGGTAGAATCATGCAGAACAAAACGAAATGGATACTCATAATCGTCACGTTATTTAATATTGGCTTGTTGAGTATAACGGTCTATGCCGCCAGGGGTTGGCTCATCAAGATCGACAAAGAGACCGTTTTAGACATTGAGGATTTTGAAAAAGAGTTTAACGCAACCATTGACACTCAGGCGATGGGAAACCCCTTCGTAAAGGCGTCCCTTATCAGAAAAGCTAAAAAAGACAAAAACGCTAAATGTATCCACCTAGGTAAGGTCAGAGATGAACTCTTAGTGATTAAAGACGCAAGAGATAAAGGAATATTAAAAGAAAGGGATATTAAAGAAAAGGTTGAAGTCATGAGTGAAGTCTTTAGACGCAACCTGATTAGCAAGCTCTACATTCGAGATGTCATTGCACCAAAGGCTAAAAATCCTCCTAAAGAGGCCATTAAAAACATTTTAAAGCAACTGAAAGAAGATGATCGATACAAAAAACTATCTGCCGCTCAAAAGATGAAGTTTGCTAAAGAACAGGCTCAACTCCAATTACTCCGAAAAAAGATTGCCTTTACACTAAATGAACTACGCTCCAGTCATCGAATTAAAACAAGTGACTATGGGGACTCTCTTTGTGAATAAAAAAAACATTATTCAAGTTCAACGTCTCCGTGGCCAATAATAGATAAAAGTTCTCATCAAGTGAGGTTTATTATGAGATGGTTTATTTTATTATTCTTTCTTTTTGCAATCAGTTTAAACAGTTATGGGGCCAATGAATCAGTATCTACCAGCGACGACGGCTATTATGGTAATGACTGGTCCAAGATGGACGAAGATTTTGATAAAAGTGTAAAGAAAAAAGCTAAGAAGCATAAAAAAAAGAGCAAATCGAAAGGGAAGAAGTAAATATCTAAATGGGACAGGCTAAAGGATTGAAGGGATTACTGTTTATCGTTATAGGGCCTGCTGGGGCAGGTAAAAATACTTTGATCTCCAAAGTTTTAGAGCAATTAGATGCCATCCAGTTTCTCCCAAGTTATACCTCCCGACCCATGAGGGAAGGGGAAAGTGAAGGAAATCCCTACTACTTCATTGATAGAGAGAAGTTTGAGAGGAAAATACGGGATCATGAGTTGGTGGAATGGAAGTTTGTCCATGGAAATAACTACTATGGCATTGGTAAAGACAAAGTAGAAGGGAAGTTAGACTCTGGAGTGAGCCTGATAACCGATGTAGAAGTCCTTGGGGCCATAGATATTATCGATTATTTCCCGAATCAATGTGTCTCTGTCTTTGTGAGTGCTGGTTCTAAAGAAGAGCTTGTTAAGAGGATCAAAAACCGAGGCTCATGGAACGAGAAGGATCTATCCAAACGTTTAGAACGCTATGATCTGGAAATGCTCTACAAAGACCATTTTGATCACTTAATCTACAATGAAGATCTTGATCTAGGTGTTCAGGATCTAAATCATGTGGTTCAATTTGAGATCAGTCAGATTCATAACCGTATGCGAAAAAGCCCATCCTCATTGCACCACACTGTAATCCGTGCCATCGTGTTGAACTCACGCAGTGAAGTCTTATTACTCAAAGAAAAATGTCCCTTCCCAACATCCAACTGGAGGCTTTTTACTACTCACGTCTTATCCAATGAGACCCCTAAAGAGGCTTTATACCGGGAGCTTCACAGACTGTGTCCATCCTTATCAGAAGACTCTAAAGAGCTTATTTACTCTTTAACCCCTATTTCTGAGCAAAAACGTTTTATGGATACCCACTACCACTACGAAATAACCTTCCGACTTGGCCTTGATCTGCCTCCTATAGAAAGTGAGAACTTTAATGTGGAATGGTTCCCGCTCAGTGAAGCCAAACAGTATTTAGACACGGAAGATTTCAAGCTCATCCAGCAGTAATATCAAGTTTACGGAATAATTCAATGAGTCTATTGTCGAATTAGTCTTTTTCACCTAATTGTGAAAAAACTAACTTACTATTTAACAGTGTTTTGTAGGGGCGACCCGGCGGGTCGCCCCTACAAAACACTGTTAATGCGACAGATTCATTAAACAACCTCAACACCTTTCCAGAAGGCAAAATAGTCCTTAATCTTTCCAGCGGCCTTTTTGGGATCGGGATAGTACCAGGCGGCGTCTTCATTGGTATCTCCGTTCACTTCAATACTATAGTAGCTCGCTTCTCCTTTCCAGGGGCAGTGAGTGGTAAACGAACTCTCCTTAAAGTATTCCTTGTTGATGGAATCAGGAGGGAAATAGTGGTTTCCCTCTATAACAATAGTTGAGTCACTCTCTGCAAGAGTAACATCTTTCCAAACAGCTTTCATACACACTCCTACAGGCTATTCCATTGAAATAACCTTTCCATTAATGGTTGGCCCCATTGACTAGGGCCTTTTAAAGTATAAGAAATAAAGACAGTGATCGTCAAGGAGAATGAGTAAATCCTCTTGGCATTTTGTCGATATAGGGATGGAAAAGGATTTAAACGTGTGAGTCATTATGATACAAGAAAATATCCAGTTCTTTGAAAGCCACTTTCCTGATTGGGTCATTAAAATAAAAGACCTCTCGGAGGATCCGGCCTATCAAGTCGAGATAAGCAAATCGGGAGACCCAACCCTGTCCGTAGAAAAGGATGGTGATACCATATTATTTCATAGCAAGTACCATCCGAAGCGTGAGGCGGCCAAGTTGATAAGTGCGGCGATTGAAAAAGAGCCTGAAGTGTTGATTATTGGGGGGATCGGCTTGGGTTATTTGGTGGAAGAGGCTTTAAACCTATTTAAACGTTGTGAAGTGGTGGTGTGTGACTTTGACTGGCAGATATTGAAATCACTCCTTGAGAACCGCCCTGTCACTCAGCTGTTTAGCAACCCAAGAGTTCATACAGTCTTTGCTGATAACCCACAAGCCCTCATTGAAGTGATGAAGCCTTTTCAGACCACCAGCATCAAGCTGATAACCCATCAACCCTCTCATAGATTGCATCCGGACTACTATGATAAGCTGAAGTCCGCTGTGGATTACTTTCAGAATACCAAAGAGATTAATGTGGCCACGCTAAACCGTTTTCAGAAGCTCTGGACAAAGAATACACTCAAAAACCTAAGTCCTTTCATCACCCACAAAGGGGTTCGCCATCTATTTGACCAGTATAAGGGGATCCCTTGTGTGGTCGTAGCGGCTGGGCCTTCTCTTGCTAAAAACATAGATCTACTAAAGGATATTAAAGGGAAAGGGATTATTATATCGGTAGATACAAGCTTTCAGATCCTCCAGGCCCACGACATTGACCCTGACTTTGTCATCGCCGTAGACCCCCAGGACATCAACAAGAAGTACTTTGAGAATCTAAAGAAGAGTGATGCCATTTTAGTGTGTGAACCGTCTATATCGCCAAAGATAGTGAGACAATATACGGGTAGGAAGCTGATGCTCGGTTCTTCGTTTCACCTTGTGGAGTGGTTAGAGGGTATGACAGAGACAAAAGGCAATATCGAGATTGGGGGGTCTGTTGCCACAGCGGCTTATGGCCTGGGCGTGAAGTTGGGTTGTGATCCAATTGTATTTATAGGATTAGACTTAGCCTATTCCAGGAATCAGACCCACATGAAGGGAGCCTACTTCGAGGAAAACTGGTTCTACCAATGGAATCGCTTTGAGAACAATCATACCCGAAGCCGATCTTTCCTTAAGAAATTCGGCTTATTCGATGTGAAGGCCCATGATGGGGGTTTAGTCAAGAGTGATCGGAAGTTTCAGATGTTCCAGGCATGGTTTGAGAGTCAGTTTAAGAAAGTCGATAATACCATTATTGATGCCACAGAGGGAGGAGCCTGTATTAAGAACTGTGAAGCCTTGCCCTTCAGGGAAGTGATACAACAATACTTCTGTAACCCAAATGGATACAGGCAACAGATAGAAGGTATCTCTAAAACCAACGTCCAAATAGAGGATCATAAAGCCCTCTTGGCAAAAGTCCTTCAGGAAATGGAAAAACAGTTGACTGCTTTTCACAGGCTGGATAAGGAGGTAAAGAAGGGGAAGCAGTTGGCTAAAGAGCTTTACAATCATGTTTTCACATCCATAAGGCGTAAGAGTCCATTCCCAAAAAGGGTTCAGGCTATCCATAGACAGTTAGACACTATTGACAAGATGATCACATCGGACAGCACACTCAACGCACTGATCAGCATCACCATTCAGAACATCATCAATGAGATCGGTGATAATAGTGATAAAGACTTAAACGAGATGGAAAAGGAAAACCATGATCTGAAGGTCACCAAACAATCCATGAACCTCTATGACGGAGTGGCTGAAGGGATCCAATTCAACGTGGAGCAATTCTCCAAAGCTATCCAAAGAGCTAAAAATAGGCTCACTCATTAAACCGCCTATCAAACAATTTACCATAAGTCACTGAAACCTTCAGGAAAATCTTTAATATATTGCCTAATACACTTAATTTAAGTAAATTAAATCATCATAGACTTAATGAGGATGGTATGGATATGGCATTTTATGGTTTTACTGAGTTACTTCTACTTCTACCCGGCAAGATGAAAATCGTGTTCTTATCCCTATTTTTCATGGGTCAGGGGGTTTTGGGGCCTGTACCGGCTGATTTAATCCCTAAGGGAAAGGAGATTAGACAGTTCAATCAGTCGTACTTCCAACCTAGCCTTGTTCGCGGCCTGCCCAAAGAAACCTATTTTTACGGCTTTATCAATCGTCTGGATATAGCCACGCAAAACTACATGATCCAGCCATTGGGTAAAAAGCTGTCTCAGATACCTTTAGCTAAAATGCTAAATACCTTCCTACCCGACGAAAGGCCTCTTGAGGAGATACAAACTTCTCTCAAACGCTATTTAGATCTTAGCGCCCAGGAGATTTATACTCTCACAAAGGCAAAGCTTGAAGTCGCTCTAACCAGCGATGACAATAAAATAGCACTGGATAACTTGCTCATCACCTACTACCCAACAATTGACGTAGAGCCAACTATTGAAAAGCTGATCACAGGTTTCAAATCATTCTTGGATATACCAAGGAAAAGTTCAAAATCTTCTGAGGACAGTAGAGAATCCCGTGACGACAGACATTCTCGTGATGTTACAGATTCCCGTGATGGATGGGTCATTCCGTTAGGTTTTGGGGTGAGTGTTTCTATCCATAAAATGGAAAGACATGGGAAAAAGTATTATATCATCACCTTTAGTGAGAAAGCTTTTGAACGATATAAGGATCGTATAGCGTCGTCTGCAAGGGATACGTTGGACTATCACTTTCGTAAAAAGAGAGTGATCCATAAGTTAGGAAAAGGAGCCTATTTCGGTTTATACGTCTCCATTAAGAATCTGATCCATAAGTCGGACTGGTTTCAAAGGCCTTCGCGTGACTCTTCTGAAGTGGATAAGTTCTATCGTTTTTTCTCTGTTGAGTCCTTCCTTACGGGAGAATCCTTTGAGAAGGGTGTCTACCATGAAAAGATAGAATTGGCCTATGACCCGAGGTATAGGTCTATCTTTCAGAAGATCACACCTTTAGGACTCACTAAAAGGGATTTCAGGTGGCTTCCCAAGGATACCCGACTCGTGTGGAGCCTTTCCTTTAAGGAACTCCCTGATATCTTTAGCTGGATCGGTGATCAGGTCTATAAACTTGGGGGGAAGCGAGAATACCGATCTTACATACGTGACTTGAAGAAGGTAAAACGGGAAATAGGGATCGATCTAAACGAACTGATGGGAGTTTTCTCGGGTAAAGTTATGGTTGCCATCAATGGTGAACAAAGCGATACGGAAGAGCTGATCACATCCTTTCGGCGTTTGGAAGATACTGTTGGCTTAAGTCTCCTGAAAAGAGTGATGTTCAGTGTATCAGTCAAAGAACGATTCAGAGCAGAGGATCAGTGGCGACTTCTTATCAGACGCCTGCCAGACAGCCACATAACCCCCTTTACCCGACTAACTCTCTTGAATCACACAGTCCATAAGGTGATTATACGATTCAGAGACCTGCGAAAATCCCCCATATCGGTTTACTGGACCTACTTTGGCCGTCAGTTAGTGGTCTGCTTCAGCGAAAAGAATATGAGAAAAGTGATTCAAGCCTCCCGCAGCCGATACCCTCGATTCTACCATAGAATGGCCCTTAGAAAGCTGTCCTACAATGTCTTATCTTACCTCTGGGTGGACAACTCCTATATAATGAATCAACTCGGTTACTTCTATGAGCTTGGCTTAGCGAGTTTAAGGACTAGGCAGTATGAAAGGCTTCACGGTAATTTCCACTTCAACACATTGATCCCACTCTATAAAGAAATCAGTGGTAAGATGGGAACAAGCTTAAGCGTCCTGCGACTCACCAAAAGGGGTGTCACCAGTGAATCCGTATCAACAAGTGGTGTGGGTGTGAGTAATTTCATAACTCCTCTGGCTGGAGGCATGTTTTTTGGTATGGGCTACTGGTTATTCGCTTCTGATGACATGATGATGTCAAAAAAAGAAGCAGTGCCTGTTGAGCCCATGCGAGTAAAGGAAAAGCCTGCTACAGAGAGTAGTACTCCAAAAGAGGCTATTAAAACAAGGACATTCAGTGGGACTTTAATACATCGACATTCGCAGGATCTAATCACTGTTTCAGTCTACAGCACGAAAGATAACGATTATTTCCAAAAAGGGAAAAACGAGTTTGCTCTCACTTTTAAAAACAACGGAAAGCCATTTGACGGAGGGAAAAACGTTAAACTCAATTTCTATATGCCTGCAATGCCTCCCACTATGCCGGAAATGACAGATCGTGCAACGATTACTCCAACAAGCGAAGTAGGGATTTATAAAGGAAAAGTTAATCTTGACATGGGTGGTAAGTGGACAGTGATCATTCAATATGGTGATGGGAAAACAATATCTTTCCCCATTATAGTAAAGTAGGGGTGAACCCGCGTGTTTACCCTTTTACAGGGATGACACGTGGGTCATCCCCTACAGGGAGGGATTAAGCCGCCATAAAAGCCTTCAGGTTTTGGCTGATAAAAGGCTGCTTTAACTTTTTGATCGCTCGCTTCTCAATTTGCCTGATCCTTTCTTTGGTCACGTTAAACTTATTCCCGATTTCGCTCAAAGACAAGGCTTCCATACCGTTTAGACCAAATCGATAGTTGATAATGATCTGCTCTTTCTCGGATAGAGTCTTTAAAGTATCATTGATACTATCCTTTAAGTGTTTATCCAACATCTCTTCCTCAGGAAGTTTGCTTTTAGTGTCGAGTAAAACGTCTTCCAGGAAGATGGTCTTTTTGTCACTTTTATCATTATTGATGGGGGCATCGATTGAGACGTACTTTCTGGTGGCTCTCATGATCGCGTCCACTTCGTTTTCCTTCATATCCAGCTTATTAGCGATTTCAGAGTGGGATAAGGTTTCTCCCTGCTGAGCAAAATCCGTCTCATTAATGAGAGTTTTAATCTTGAAATGCTGTAAAGCCCGGTTCATGGGAAGACGGATCAGTCCTACCTGCTCAGCGAAAGCCTTGGCGATGTACTGTCTGATCCACCATACGGCGTAAGAAATGAATCGATAGCCTTTTCTATAGTCAAACTTATCGCAGGCCAGAATCAGCCCCATATTTCCTTCGTTGATGAGATCGAGGAAGGGGACGCCTTTATTTATATAATGCTTGGCGATACTCACTACAAAGCGGAGATTGGCAGCGATGAGATTATTTCGGGCATCTAAACTCCCTTCACTCATGCTTTTGGCTAATCTATCTTCTTCATCTTTTGTTAAAATGCTAATTTTATCAATTTCCTGAATGTAGGTCTTTAGAGAATTGGCGTCCAACGCCTGTTCCCAGTTTTGACTTTTCGTCTTTTTAACTGTTTGACTTTTTGTCTTTTTAACTGTTTTACTTTTCGTCATCTTTTTCCTCCAATTCAAAGAGATGGCAATTGGGTCTTGCGAATAGGTTCTGCAAATTATATGCCAATTAATGATCTTCTTGACAATAATTATAACTAACAATTCCATAATGATTTATATCTGTATCGTCCATTCAGGAGGAATGCTCTAAAAGGGGCTTGTGTTAAAATAGACCATTTCAGTCCATAATCATGGGGTCGGTGTGCGTCAAATTGACCCATCCCTTTGAGAAGCTGACTGAGAAAGCAGAGCCTTCTGTCTTAGTAGATGGTCACAAAGGACAAGGGCCATCATACTCTCTATGACAGGGACAATACGAGGGACGATACAGGGATCATGCCTTCCTTTGGTGGATATAACCGCCGATTCTCCCTTTGTATTGACTGTTTGCTGTTCTCGAGCCAGGGAAGACGTGGGTTTCACAGCCACCCGCACGATGATGGGCATCCCGGTGGATATACCCCCAAGGATTCCCCCGCAATGGTTGGTCTCTGTGAGGATTTTCCCATCACGGTTGATAAAGGCATCATTGGCTTCTTCTCCTCTCATCCGGGAAAGCTGAAAGCCGTCTCCAATTTCTATCCCTTTGACAGCACCAATACTCATCATAGCCTTTGCAATATCCGCATCCAGCTTATCAAAGGTAGGTTCACCGAGACCAGGAGGCACGTTAAAAGCTATACACTCCACCACGCCCCCTATGGAACTTTGTTCCTTTCGCACTTGCAGGATAAGTTCTTCCATTTCATCAGCCACTGAAGGGTCGGGGGAGCGAACGGGATTATTGTAAACCTCATCAAGAGATATTTGATGGATATGAATATCACCAATGGACTTTGTGAAAGCATGAACCTGGATGCCCTCCAACTGGAGTATCTTTTTAGCAATAGCTCCGGAGGCCACACGAGCGACTGTTTCCCGTCCGGAAGACCGTCCCCCTCCCCTATGATCTCGAATGCCGTATTTCTTGAAATAGCAGTAATCAGCGTGACCAGGTCTAAAGAGGTCTTTGATATTACTATAGCTTTTACTTTTCTGGTCATCGTTTCTGACCCACATGGAGATGGGAGTGCCTGTGGTACGTCCTTCAAAGACCCCTGATTGTATTTCAATGGTGTCGCTTTCTTTTCTGGAGGTCGTCACTTTACTTTGACCGGGTTTCCGTTTATCCAACTCGACCTGAATATCTTCTTCTGAAAGGGGAATATTAGGAAGGCAGCCGTCCACAACCACCCCAACACCCTTCCCGTGGGACTCTCCCCAGGTTGTCACTTTAAATAGATGGCCAAAACTACTGCTCATAGGGCTTTTTATCCAACTGTCTCAGTATGATACATAAGTATAATAAAAACCCACGGATCCTGTCAACCTTAATCATCGTTAAGAGTTTTTTAGCCCTTGAAAAATGGACGAATAGACAGGCCAGGAAATATAATATTAGTGAAGTCCACTTCTGTATTGAGTCTACAGGTATTTATAGTATTGATGTTTTGAATAATCAAACAGAGTTTCATGCAAATTGGCTTAAAAAACAACGCAATTATGAGCAAAGAGCTTGGCTTTTAACACGGAATCCCTGTTCTGTTGCCTATTTTTGAGGTCTTTGAATCAGTGGGCATTTATGTTCATTCCAATATTACTGGGTTAGAATCATTTGGGGTGAAACGTTCATTTATTTTTTTCGTTATTTTCACTTGACCTTGGGTGGATTTCTGTCTATTTTAACTTAAAATCAAGGATATGTGCTTGACATTCTTTACCTTTCATAATACATTCTTAATGCTGGTAATTTACATCTTCTTGAAAGTCTACGTATAGGATGGCTCAGTGATCTATAAGAAATTGTTCCTCATGTCTTTCATTCTTTCATTAACCCTTTTGTCCAGCTTTTTAAGGGCCAATAATGCGAAGTTCCTTCCCATCACCGTTGAAGGCCTCATTCAAGACGACATCCGTGTCTCTAGCTTTATGGGTGCAAAAAACAACAGCCTAAGGGCCCTCTTAACCATTATCAACAGAGCCAAAAGAGACGCGTCGGTCAAAGGTATTGTCCTTAAAATTAAATCCCCTCGACTGGGTCTGGCTAAGCTTCAAGAGCTAAGGGAGGCTTTGAAGGCCTTTAAGAATCAAGGTAAAACTATATACGCCTTTAGCGAAACCTTCTCCAAAACAGACTATCTATTAGCCTCTGTTGCCAATCGCCTTTATGTATCCCCTCAAGGGGGAGTGGATCTAAGTGGAATTGCCTTGGAGCTTGTCTTTCTCAAAAATACCTTTAATATGCTGGGAGTCTCTCCCAACTTCCACCAAATGGGTAATTATAAATCAGCCAGTGAAATATACACTCGTTCCAGGGCCTCCAAATACCAGAAGGAGTCCATTAACTTCCTATTAGATGGGTTATTTGATGAGTTTGTGAGTATTATTGCTGAGGGTAGGAAAATCTCTAAAGGGAGGGTCTTAAAACTTGTGGATCGTGGTTTTTTCAGTGCTGCAGAGGCTAAGAAAGCCAAATTGATAGACGGATTCCTCTATGAGGACAAGTTTGAGGAGATAGTCCAAAAAAATGGAGGGGTTCTTGCCAGTTACCAAAACAACAAGAGATCCGGTCGAGCCAGAAAACCCAGTAGTATGGAACTCCTCATGATGCTCTACAAGAAGCCTCCTAAAAAGAGTAACGCCCCCAAGATTGCTATTATCTATATGGAAGGGACGATTATATCAGGGAAAAGCAAAAGAAGCCTTTTCGGTGGGAGCAATGCCATTGGAAGCGATGACTTTACAGCTATCTTAAGGCAGGTGAGAAAAGATCCCAAGGTAAAGGCTGTTGTCATAAGGATTAATAGCCCTGGAGGATCTGCCCTTGCTTCAGACATACTTTGGCGAGAGGTGCGTCTATTGAGTCAGGCTAAACCTGTGATTGCCAGTCTTTCGGATGTGGCGGCCTCGGGAGGGTATTATATTGCTATGGCTTGTCCCACTATTATTGCTAATTCGACCACTATCACAGGCTCCATTGGTGTTGTTGGAGGGAAGTTCAACTTAAAGGGCCTCTATAACAAGGTTGGGCTCAATAAAGAAATCTTCAAAAGAGGCAAATACGCCGACCTATTCACGGATTATCGCAATTTTACGCCTGAAGAAAACAAATTGATCGCCAAGCAAATGCTTGAAACCTATAAAACTTTTGTCCGAAAAGCCGCTCAAGGGCGAAAGATGACGATCAAGAAAATGAACGTCCACGCCCAGGGCAAGATCTACACCGGCACTCAAGCCCTGAAGGTTGGTCTGGTGGATCAATTAGGTGGGATCGACTTTGCTATCCGCTTGGCACGTAAAAAAGTACGAGACTTTAATAATAAGCTGGAGATTGTCACCTATCCTGAACAGAAGAGCTTTATGGAATTATTAAGTTCTAATCTCTTTATGAAACAACAGCTAGAGAGAGAAATTGAAAGCATGCAAATCTTTGCGAAACCACTCATTATTTACCTGAAGTACATTCAGAGGATCTTTTCAAAGGAAAGAGTGGCCACTTTGATGCCATTTTATATTCATTATTAGAGTGAAGATGGAAGGTGAACTTATTTTTTAAAACCCCTATCATGATGATAAAACAGGAGGATTCCCATAATGGAAGAGGGAAAAGTACAAAACGAAGATAAAAAAAGCAATTTGGAAGAGGAATTAACTAAAAAAGAACTGCCCCGAAGGGACTTTATCAAGAAAGCGTCCCTCGCAACGATTGGCGGCATCCTGCCCTTTATAGCGGCTAATACCCTAAGAGCCCAGGATGACGAAGGTGACGATGATGATGATGAGGGTGATGACGACGACGATTCGAGTAATGATGAAAGCTCATCAGCAGGCTTGGCCCCCAGAAAATTGGGGAAGGTGGGTGAAATATCTGCCCTGACCTTTGGTGCTCACCTGATCACCGACAAGAAAGTCCTTGAGGCCGCGATTGACATGGGTATCAACTGTATCGATACAGCACCCAAGTATTATGCGGGTCAAAGTGAAGAACTGATTGGTGAGTACCTGAAAAAGAACAAAAGTTCTCGGGAAAACCTCATCATATCCACCAAGTTACCCATTGAGGACGAAGATCCGACCTATGGAGGGACGGAAGAGAAGATGCTGGCCTCCATCGAGAAGAGTCTCAAACGACTTCAGACGGATTATGTGGATATTCTCTACATACACGGGGTGGGAGGAATCCATCGGGTCACAAACCCTATGCTCCACTCAGCCTTTGAGAAGGCTAAAGAAAAGGGAATGGTGAAACATCTTGGCCTGACCAGTTATAACGGGGACATGAAGGAAGTGGTGAAGAAAGCCATTGACGGGGGCAAGTTTGACGTCCTCATGCTATACTACAACTACGTCAGACAGAACGATCGCTATGAGTCCCGATTCTTTCAATACTCCGATTTGTTTGATAAAGCGAAAGAAAAAAACATTGGGATCATTGCTTCGGAACCCTTTGCCGGGGGATTTGACGTAACCAAACGAGATTTGGATAAAGGCTTTCGGGAAGCGTCCATCAGCTGGATCCTTGAAAACGATAAGATTAGTAGTGTGAGAGCCCCTATACGGAACTTCAGCGAATTGGAACGATATGCGGGAGCCGCAAAGGGTGGTTCAGGCAATACCAGTGTTTTAAGCTCCTATCAGAAAGCCGTGTCAGAACAATGGGGACACTCCTACTGCCGAGCTTGTGACGTGTGCCTCCCTGTCTGCATCTTCAATGTAGCGATTCCTGATATTTTACGTTATCGCGCTCAGTATGAGAACTTTGGTATGGAAAAGAAAGCCATACTTTCCTATAAAGTCCTTCTGGAAAAGAAAAATCAGGCTGTCTATTGTGCAACCTGCTCTGAGCCTTGCAGACATGTGTGTCCCTTTGGAGTGGACATCAAGCCCTCATTGCTACAGGCTCATAAGTTATTGAGCTTCTAAAGTTTATAGCAATCCTATGAAGCCAAAGGTATTAGTGACCGGAGCCACAGGCTTTGTAGGAAGCCACCTCGTTGAAAGGCTTATCCAGAAAGGCTATGAGGTGATCGTTAGCCTGCGTCGACAGAGTTCTTCCAAGTGGCTGGACTCATCTGCTATTGAGACCCGATTAGTGGACTGGGAAGACTCCTACAGCGTGAGTAAGCTGGTTCAGGGGGTGGATGTCCTTGTCCACTGTGCCGGTGTCACTAAAGCCTTAAACTATCATGACTACCACAAAGGGAACGTCCTCCCGACCTCCTCTTTATTGCGAGAGGCAAAGGGAAACAGTTCACTCAATCGCTTTATCTTTGTTTCTAGTCAAGCCGCGGTCGGTTCTTCCCATGACTTTATCCCTCTCACTGAAGATTCCCCCTGTCACCCCATCACGGATTACGGCATCACCAAACTGGAAGCTGAAAAAGAAGTCCTTCAATATCAGGATGACTTTCCCGTCACCCTCTTAAGACCCTGTTCTATTTACGGCCCACGGGATCATGAGTTCTACCCGCTCTTTAAACTGTTGAAGTATCACTTGAGTCTTCTCATCGGGAGTGGAACGATGAAAGTCAACATGATCCATGTCCATGACTTTGTGGAGAGTATCATTAGGGTGATCGAAAAAAAGCCTCCATCCGGCAGGACGTATTTTGTCACGGACGGCCATATCTATGGCTGGCCTGACATTACCCAAACAGCCAGTGAGGTTTATCAGAAAAAGGCTCTCACCGTCAAGCTACCCATTGTGATCCCTAAAACCTTAGGCTGGATCAATGACAGGGTCTCCAGGCTCACTAAGAAGCCGGCTCTCCTCAACTCACAGAAGGTCAAGGAAATGCTCCAGGACGCCTGGCTGTGTGACTCAAGCCGTATTTGTGAAGAACTAGACTGGATACCCCGTTACAACTTGTTAGAGGGTTTTCGGGAGACTTTAGAGTGGTATCAGCGGGAGAAGTGGTTGTAAGGAGTGTAGAATGGATCTGGCGAAACGTATTCTTTTTACTTTGTTTGCATTAGTTATTTATCGTATAGGCATCTGGATTCCTTTACCCGGCATTGATCCGGCAATATTAATGTATACTGACCAATGGGGGGTATTTGAATCATTTATTGACAGGTTTTCCCTCTTCTCATTAGGTATTTGGCCATATATTAGTGCTTATGCTGTTCTCTGGTTCTTAAAAATGCTGATTCCATCCTTACGCAAACGTTCTGTTCTTAACGATCTCAGTATGGATCGTTATCTTCGATATGGAACGATTATCATTTGTGTCATTCAGTCTATTGGATCGTTGATACTCTTTAGAAATTATATGATCAATGATCCAATGGGTTCTTTACACGGTTTTCACCCAGACGATTTAAACATATTATTCACCCTGACTTTTATATTAATCATGACTTCGGGGACTCTGTTTTTGGTGTGGCTGGCTGATCAGATCACGAAAAGGGGTTTGGGCAATGGTTTTTTACTTATGCTTTTTGCTGGATTCGCTGGTGAACTCCTTCAATTTAAAGAACTGTTGAATGATGGTAATATGAGCCGATTAAAATCTATTATCATTCTTTTAGCATTTATCCTACTAGTCAGCCTAGTAGTTGGAAGACAACTCTCTGCCAGGTATGTTCCAGTAGGAGAAAGTGATGGACAGTCTAAGATCACGTTCAAAGTCCATCCCATCAGTGACATACTGATCATTTCTCTGGCTTCCTGGTTTATTCTTATTCCATCAGAACTTATCAATATCTTTAATCTTAACAATCCCATCCTGATCGGTATTGCTAGAGCGTTATCCCCTGGGGCTATCTTTTATTTCATAGTATTTACAATTTTAATGACTTTGATCAGCAATTTTACCTATAAAACTATCTATTATAATCCCCGTGCTATCATTGATCTATTGGATAAAGAGGGGAGAATGATACCTGGAATAAAGTCTGGAGAGGCAATAAGAGTTTATCTTACTAATGTGTTAGGTCGGATTTCCCTTCCAGCCTCCATTCTTCTGGCAATCACTGCGATATATCCTGATCTTCTTATGAAATGGGCATCTATTCGGTATAACATTGCTTATTTGATGGGAGGTATTAACATTATTATCGCTGTAGGAGCCGCCTTGAGTGTGGCTCAATCCATTCAGCGGCATAGGAAATCACGGGATCAGAGATCTCGTTAAATATCCCGTTACAAGGTGTTCGTCTAATTTGGAAGAAGTAAATCGTTTATCCCTAAAAAGAATTTGGGATAGAAAAGAATTATAAGTATATTTGCTTTATAGATCATGGGACGGTGACCGTTATGGCTGTAACAAAACAAAAGAAATGGACTTATGAAGAATATTACAGACTAAATGATGAGAAACGCTACGAAGTCCTCGAAGGAGAATTGATTGAAATGTCTTCCCCTAGTTCTGAACATCAAATCATTATAGGAAACCTGTCTAGTATGCTATGGGTTTTTCTAAAAGAAAATAATCTTGGACAGATGATTTCTTCTCCTATTGATGTAATATTTGATGAAAATAACACCTTCCAACCGGATATTGTCTTTATCTCCAAGGAAAATAAACAGATCATTCAGGACCGTGGGATATTTGGTTCCCCCGACCTGGTTGTTGAAATCCTTTCCAAGTCAACCGAAAAGAAGGATCGAGGGCTCAAGTTTAAAGCCTATGAGAAGTTCGGTGTGAGGGAATACTGGCTTGTGGACCCACGGAAAAAGAGTATAGAAGTTTTTGTCCTGGAAAAATCAAAGTTTGTTTCTTACAACCTGGTTAAGACTGATGATCCGTTGAAATCCAGAGTTTTCCCAAACCTTTCAGTCCGTTATTCTGAGTTGATTTAAGGTCTTGTTTAATGATTGCCTAAAAAGAATTTGGGATAGAAAAGAATTATAAGTATATTTATTGGTAGTGACAAACCAAAACAAAAGTTTAGTAGGACATCACCGTAATTTACTTGAATCCATTAACTTTCAATACAAAAGGAGACAAAGAAAGATGATTCATCGCTATAAAAAACGCAGGCTTATACAGTGGATTACTGTATGTATTTCTCTCAGCATTTTAGCTGTACAATGCTCAGACCATACCAAGGGGAATCCTCAAATAAACAAATCCCTGCGTAATGCCGCCTCAAAGAACAAATTGCAAGAAGTGAAAAGTCTATTGGCAAAGGGAGCGGATGTCAATTCCAAAAATAGTAGTAAAATGACAGCCCTACACTTCGCTGCCGCCTACAATCATCTGGAAGTTTGCAAGGTCCTGATTGACCATGGAGCCAATGTGAACGCCAAAAACTTTAAGGGTATGACCCCATTGCATTGGCCAGCCAAACAAGGATATATAAAAGTTGTAAAACTCCTATTAAAACATGGCTCAGATCCCCACTCCAGGAATAATGACGGGAAAACACCTATAGATTTGGCTAACTCAAAAAAGATTAAAAAGATACTTCATATGGCCGGTAATTCAGGGAAATATGAGGTCTACGAGGGGTGCTACTAGTTTTTTTTAACCCAAAGGAGAAAATACCAATAAAATATGAGATAATCGTTTCTAGGAGTATTTACTGCCCTCCAGATTGAAGACTAAATCAATCCCTTTTATTTGCTGCTATGGTTATCTCTATCCGTCTTTTTCTCTAATACAAAGATTTTAAACATGCCTGAAAAGATGGAGGGGATTTCCTTTACCAATCGGCTCTCAAGTCCTGGAAGCCATTGGTGAAAGTTGATATTGATGTCTGTAGCAACCATCTGAAAGAAGAAGTTGAGGATTTTACGTCCCCATGTAGGTTTCTGATCCTTATGAAGGAACTTGTCAAAGATGACAAGACGTCCTCCCGGTTTGAGAACCCGTTCCCCTTCTTTCAATACCTTTAAGGGGTTTTGTGAGACTGCAACTATGAGGGGCATCAAGACCCTATGGAAGCTCTGATCAGGGAAGTCCAGACGGTGAGCGTCCATCCTGTGTAAGTCTACCTTTTGCCCTTCCTGAATCCACTTCTTTGTCCTGGCCAACATCCCTTTGCTATAATCAATGCCTGTAACTGGAATAGACGTGTCGATTAGGCTTAGTTCCTGTCCTGTCCCAACTCCTACAATGAGGATGTTCTCAATTTCTTTGTCAGCAGCAGTTAATTCAAGTAGTTCCTTGACATAGGTTTTCCGAACGTTTTTAAGAACATAGGTCACCAAACAATCGTAACTGAGAGAGTATAAATCCCATAATCTGGGGCCTAGAATATGTCTCATCAGGCTTATCCCTATCTTTCAGTTTTATTCATCCAAAGTTAAATAGTACTGCAGGGAGCACTTTTTTGAAAGCTATTTTTGACAAAAATAAAAAAAAACAGTATTATTTGCCTGAAAACACGAGGATCCATGTATTTAAATAGCCCTTTTCACACATTCTTTACAGATCTTGCCTCAGAAAAATCCTCCCCCGGCGGAGGGAGTGTAGCGGCTCTCACAGGCGTTCAGGCCGTTAGCCTTGTGTTAATGGTGGGTCGGTTGACATTGGGGAAAAAGAAGTATCTGGATGTCCAAAATCAGGTAGAGACGATGATTGAGAAAGCATCAATCCTTAAGGAGTCTCTCTTAGGCAAAATGGAAGAAGATGTTATTATATTTCAAGAAATAATGGATACTTATAAACTAAAAGCCAGCCAACGAGAAGAACGCCTCAAAAAAGCCCTTAAAAAATCGGCTTACTTCTCCTTGTCTATGATGGATGAAGGCTATCAGATCCTCCAATTGGCCAAGCAGATCGGGGAAATCGGCAATAAGAACCTGATCAGCGACGCCGCTATTGCTGTCATTCTGTCGATCAGCACTATGGAAGCTGCTGCGGTCAATGTGAGAATAAACTTAAAGCCTTTAGACAATCATGAAGTCACTCAAGACATTGAAACACAAATGAAAGAACTCTTCATCAAGGCCTACAAACTGAAAGAAGAATCCTTTAAGGTGATAGACCTATCCATACAAGTGAGCCACCCATGACACTTTTAGAAGGCAAGCCTATTGCCAAACGACTCAGCGACGAGCTAAAGTTCATTGTTGAAAGTCTTATTGAAACAACGAATACAACTCCCAAGTTGGTGACTGTTAATCTGGGAGAAGATTCAGCCAGCGAGTGGTATAATAAAAGTATCGAAAAAGCCTGCAAGAAAGTGGGAATCCAGTATGAATCTTATGCTTACACTAATAAATCCCTGATAGAGGCTTCTGAACTGATTATAAAGCTTAACAAAGAAGCTGGTGTTCATGGGATTCTTATTAACCAGCCTCTTCCAAAGGAGCTGCATGGGGTGATTGAATTGATAGCCCCTGAAAAGGACATTGAAGGGGTGACAGCTGTCAGTCTAGGACGTCTCATTCTAAAGCAGAAAACCCATATTCCCTGCACTCCACTGGCAGTGATGACTATCATCGATGAGTATCAAATAGACTTGACGGGTTTAAAGGTCTGTATGTTGGGTAGAAGCAACATTGTGGGGAAACCTTTGAGTATTTTACTCACAGAGAGGAATGGGACGGTAACTCTATGTCATTCTAAAACAAAGGATTTAGAGAAAGAGTTATTGTCATCGGATGTCATAGTCGCGGCCATAGGGAAGGCACATTATGTGAAGACTGAGTGGGTTAAAGACGATGCTGTTATTATTGATGTGGGGACGAACTATACAGATGATGGACTGACGGGGGATGTTGATTTTGAGTCTGTTAAGGAAAAAGCATCCATGATCACGCCTGTACCCGGTGGGGTAGGAAGCCTCACGAATATTATGCTACTTGAGAACTGTATAGAAGCCTTTAGACAGCAGGTTTCGATGGAGTATTCTTTATGATAGGTATTTTAGTGGAGTATCAGATTATCTTTAGTCTGTTAGCTGGTATGTTGGGAACATTCATTGTTATATTCCTTGCCTCCAAGTCCGTAAAGAGGTGGTTTATCAATAATGTTCGCTTCAGAAAGATGATTCTTCCTTTATTTGATATTCGAGACTATGGAAACCTTGTTCAAGAAAGTTCTGGCAAGTTGAATACTCAAAAGAACAAGATAAAACGATGTCTTCAGAACGCTGTCGGCAAAGATGAGGGAGAGATGATTGAAGCAGTCACAGAGATTTATAATGAGCTGGACGCCATTATGGAAGACCATCAAATGAGGCAGCGTGCTTTAGAAGCCAAACTATTCGGTCAAGAGGTAATCAAGTAATAATGAACTGGTCGCAAAAGTATAGGGCGTTTAAAAATAAGGTTAGTGACCAAGAGAAAAAAAAGCCTTTGATCCCTCCAGAAATACTAATGGAGCGATATAAAGACTCTTTAGGTGATCTCTACAGACAATTAACCGCTATCGTTGACGGGACAATGATCCAGAGTAAGTATCACAAGATCATGATCTCTAAAGACCCCAGAGACTCTATCATTGAAGAGAAGATGAAGGTGGAATCCTTGGTTCTGTCAGACAATGAGAGTGAACTGAAATTACTCCCCGAAGGCATTCATTTCATAGGTGTCCTGGGGCGTGTATCCATCAGGGCTTATCGAAAGGTTTACTCCTTTAACTCCATTATAGAAAAGAGAATTGTCTATATGAAAGAGCCTCATTTCTTTCTAATCCATGATCAGGATGACGACAAGGCCCTCACATGGGGCTATATCAGGGAAGACGATAATATCATCATGGGACGTGAGATAAAAAAGCTGAATGAAACAGTCCTAGAGCGTTTATTGGACGAGGTGTTCCTTTCAGGATAACAATAAAAAGATTGTTGGGACCATTTTCAATGGCCTATACACCGCTGACAAATTATTTATCTATTAAATGAATGGGCTCACTATTAGGGAGGGGATAATGAAGAAAGTCATTTTGTGGGGCATACCGTCTGCTTTGACGATCTATTTAGTCTATTTTATTATTCAGAATGCCCTCGATCTTCCCCACGCAGACATGTGGCAATTTACAGACCTGGCAGCAGGGATCCAGTCATTAAGTTGGGATTATCTTTGGCAGCAACATAATGAACATCGGGTTATCTGGCAAAAGCTGTTTGTATATGTTTGGGCCAGACTAACACATTGGGATTTCTATCTATCAAGCTTCATACCAGGATTTTTCCTCATTGTCAGTGTGTTTATAGTGTTATTGGAACTCAAAAAGAAATACGCCAAGAAATCGTTTGTCTGGCTAGTCCTCCTTTTCCTGGGAGTTTCCTGTCTATTCCTCAGTCTCGCTCATTGGGACACTATTCTAATCAGCTTTCAAATGTCCTGGTCCTCTACGGTTATTCTTCTGATACTTTTTGACTTATACTTCAGGAAGTTTCTAAGTCATGATAAACATTGGCTCAAACTCATTGTCATTATCACAATAACCGCTTTCATTCACGCACAGGGCCTGGTTATTGGATTTTATCTAACAGGCTATTTCCTATTGTCATTATTGTTTAAAGAAAAAATCAATAAGAAGTTTTATCTCCTACTTGGCACATCAATCATTATAACCGTTGCTTATTTATATAATTATAAGATGGGGAATCAAGGTTTAGATCCCTTTCTCTTTGTCAAAAATCCTTTTGAGGCTATCGCCTATTGTGGCGGCTTTATAGGAAATGCTTTCGCTCAAACCAGAAACCCATACTTTGTATTAATCTACCTTTTATTTCTCATCCCATCGTTTAGCTATAGTTTTTACTTGAACTACAAAACAAGTAAATTAAAGTCAATCATATATTTATATAGAGAAAACCCTCTCATTGTACTGGGTGCCCTGATCATGCTTGTAGTCATGGTTGGAAGATTGGAAAATGGGATTTATCAGGCGGCCTCTCCAAGGTATGTTACATTTTCACTCATATTGAATATTGGCATTTGGCTATATATAATCTCTGCATGGGAGAAGCATCGAGTCCCATTCAAGAAGCATCTTGTTACAGTTTTCAGCCTGTTGGGTCTATTTGCCTATGTCATTGGTATGACAGGATATTACAGTGGGTTAAGTGGCGGCTTAGTGTATGGTGGGAAGAAACTTATGGATAATAGGCGATCCTATCATGATTGTATCCTAAGTCATCCAAATGATTATCGAAAATGTGATCGATGGGCCCATGATGTTTATCCAGACAATGATTATCTTTATAAAAAGCTTGATATCTTAAAAAAACATCGACTCAGCCTATTTAAATAAACTCAGGATTAATTCCCTGACTCAAGCAACGGAAAGCTATCGAGGGAGAGTAAATATATAGTAGGACCTTATCTTTTTACCGAATAGATAGACGTCTTCTTTGTGTAGATAGTCTTTTGGAGGCTGTTCTCTTATTGAGATCAAATACTTTTTTGGGCTCCTTAAGTTTCTATAAAAGTACTGTCCGGCATGTCCCACCCCAAAATCCTGCTTGGTCTCACTGATGAGTCCCTTGGAGGAAGCCCATTGAGCCATCCGCTCCTCAGCTGATCCTGTTTCAATCAGATAATAGCTACTCACAAAGCTTAATACGCTGAACACAAAAGCTGTTGACCAACCCAGCCATTTAGTTAATCGGGGCAAGCGGTTTCCTAATATGAGGATCACATAAAAAGAAACGAAGGGATAAACGAATAATAGGTAGCGCTGAGCAGGTCTTGTGAAAGACGAAATGATGATGAAGGGTATTACAGTCACTAAAATAAAGAAGGCCAGACGACTTTTCTTTTTATAAGCCTCTATCACTAAGGATATAATAATATAAATAGATAGAATAAACCCTGTGACCCTGATGAAAGCGATACCTTCTTTCCCCAAGAGGCTGTCAAAGTACCTGCCAAAGTCCATCTCTCCGGTCTTGAAGTGGTAGAAAACATTCCATGAGAATAGGCCTAGTAGTAAAACAGTGATAGTAAATGTATAATAAATCTTTTTATTCGATGAAGCCTTTTTCAGATAGGATATAACGGGAATCACTACAAGGAAACCAAGCATCACGCCAAGAAAGCTGATATAGTTGGACAAGTTTAAAAGGACTCCTTTTAAATGAAAGCTGTGTACTGTTTTATATTTCTCAGGAAGTATGAATATGCCGAAGTTCGTATAGATGTAAGCAAAGTAAACCCCCAAAAGAGCTAATGGCAAAAGCGTATAACTTACTGAGTAATAAAGTTTTGTCCGATTCCAAACAAATCGGCCCTCGTCATTGAAAAACAACAGGTAGATAAATCCGAGGCCTAAAAGCATACTATTCCATTTGATAACACAACTTATACTAAAAATCAATCCGGCTATCAGGTGGATGTACCAGTTATTTCTGGCTTTAAAGCATAAGTAAAAGGATAAGACCACTAGGCCAACGGGCAAAATGTCATTGGTTGCGGAATGACTGTATACCCAGATCATTGGGTTGAAAGCTGTTACGAAAAGCCATACCATAAAATATGTCCAATGGATTTTATTTAGAAGGTTCTTTAAATAAAAATGATAAGCAACCCAAAAGATGATGAGAGCACCTACCAGAGAGGGTAAACGAAAAGCAAAGGAAGAAATCCCAAAAACAGACGCAAATATAGCCATCACAAAGGGATGACCCAGAGGATTGGCCTGGTTTTTCCAGTATTGCTCAAGTCCTAGAGTGTAGTCAGGATTGATGAGAGCCTTGGCCGCTGATACAAAAGAATGTTCAGCATTGACCCAAGAACTATTGATATAGATCAGATGTAGGATGACAAAGAATAGTGAGAACGCATAAAAGACAATAGAGAGCTTTTTGTGACTCATTCAGTGCCCCCTGGAACCTTTAAAAGCCTTGTCATGTGTGAGAACCTCTTTTTTTATAATCTCCCATAGAAAACCATTTCTCGATGAGACTGTACAATAAATATGCATAAAAATACATTATAAGATGCTAATTTTCCATTGATAAACCTGTTTTGTTCAGGAAATAGAGGGTATATTGATGTGCTAATTTTCTCACTCAGGCGCACTTTCAAGAAATCAAGGCAAAAATAACTAAAAAAAAGCTTCAGCTTGTGATAGAATAAATAGAAAGTATATAAAAGCCGTTAGCTTTAACGGATGATTTTAATTAAAACTTTAAGCAAAAAAAAGGACAGTCTAAAAACGTCTTTAAGTTTTATTTACGTTATATTTTTCTTGATTTTAAAAATCATAAAAGGTATCTTTAAAATGAACAATATTCAAGAAATATTTAACTCGATCCAAGAATCAGGAAAAGTTCCTGAGGGCTGGGAGCCTTGTAAGGGAAAGTACGTTAAGGAAAATGTGAAGAATAAAACTTTGCTAAAAGAACTTAGGAAAAAGCTCCCTGGAAAATGGAACAAGATTTACCGGTTTGGAGTGGATGGAACCGAAATCCACTACTTTGAACATGGATCAGGAAAAGTTTTTAATGTTGAAATTAAAAGATAAGTATCCCATAAGCCAGTTTCTCTCTCTCCTCAACAAAAAGGAAATGGAAAGGATTATAGCGACAATGACAGAAACAATCCTGGTCGAAATCAAGGAGAAAAAAAGGACTATCCAAGAGGCTGAACAACTTATATTCAATATGAGCACCCTTGAACTTTGTGACAAACATGCATTAAACACAAAATTAAGAGATATCGTTGTCCAGGGAATGGAATTAGAGGATATTAATTATTTGACTGATAAAGAAACCCTAAAACAAGCCATCGATGATTGTCTAAAACAAATCCATCAGTTAGAACCTAGCTTAATGAATGCATAAATCAATTATATATAGTCTACTAAAAAGTAATTCTTAATCTGTACGGAAGGCTATTTTAACGGCTGCTTTTTTTATAATCCCCCATAGAAAACCACTTCTCTATGAGGCAATAAAAGACGATAAATAAATATCGGCTACCCATTTCCTTGATCTTCAGTTTGGACTCTCCCGATGTTCTATTGGTCCAGGAGTTGGGTAGAACAGAATAGGTGTAGCCCCTCACAATGGCTTTAAGGGGTAGTTCAACCGTCAGGTTAAAATGAGGGCTTAGAAATGGTTGTAGTCCAGGGATCACATGGGCACGATACATCTTGAATGCATTGGTAATGTCGTTATACTTAATTCTGAACAGCAATCGGATGAAATGATTGGCTAAACGATTCACATGTTTTTTGATAAAAGGATAGTCAATCACCTTTCCACCCTTGGACCACCTGGTTCCAAAGACACAATCCTTTTGGCTGACCTTGATTTCATTATAAAAAGCGACCACATCCTCCGGGCTGTCCGAGGCATCCGCCATATTTATGCAAACCACATCTCCCACAAAGCTTTCCAGGCCCTTACGGACGGCAAATCCAAAGCCATTGGGGGGATCATTATCTATCACGACTAACTCTTTAATTTCCCTAGAGAGTTCTTTTAACAGGATTCCCGTCTGGTCCGTCGAATTGTCATTGATCACCCGGATCTCGTGGTCGATTTGAGCTTCCTTTAAAACATTGGATAGCTGTCTCACAGTTGATTCGATACAACCCTCTTCATTGTGGGCCGGCAGGATACAGGATAATTTCATGGACTTTTCACTCTATCCTTTGTGGCCTCAACAATCTCATCGATAATTCTCTGCATATCATAGCGATAAGACCAATCTGGATAATGACTTTTGAACTTTCGAATATCACTGATCCACCAAATATGGTCTCCAATCCGTGATTTATCAGAGAGTTCGTAGTGATACTCTTTACCCGTCAGGTCTTGAACCATCTGGATGGCCTCCAGGACAGAACAGTTGCTGTGTCTGGAGCCACCCATGTTGTAGGCCTCTCCCATACGTGGGTTCTCATAAAAATGCCAGAAAGCCTCGACTAGATCATGGGCGTGTATGTTGTCTCTCACCTGCTTCCCCTTGTAGCCAAAGATTGTGTACTTTCGCCCTGAAACTCCACATTTTGCAACATAGGCTAAAAACCCGTGAAGCTCTGCTCCACTATGAGCTGGGCCGGTTAGACATCCTCCCCGGAAGACGGCTGTTTTGAGGTTAAAGTATTTACCATACTCCTGAACCATGATATCAGCCGCCACTTTGGACGCTCCAAATACACTATGCTTCGAGTTGTCGATGGACATGGTCTCGTCAATTCCATGCTCTGCAAAGGGATGAGAGGGATCAAGCTCCCAACGACTCTCCTTCTCAATGAGAGGCAGGCTATTGGGGAGATCCCCGTATACCTTATTGGTACTGGTGAATATAAATACTGATTCGGGAGATTCCTGTCTCATCCCTTCCAAGAGGTTCAAAGTTCCGTTGGCATTGATCGTGAAATCCGTGATGGGTTCTTTAGCGGCCCAATCATGACTGGGTTGTGCGGCACAGTGGATCACAAGTTTGACATTGCTTTTTGCCTTTTTGAATAAGCGATTCACCTCGTCAGTGTCGCGTATGTCTATACTAAAATGTTTGTAATTCTTAAGTTGAGAGAGTTCTTTCTTTTTCCAGTCCGTGGAACCGTCTTCTCCAAAGAAATACTTCCTCATATTGTTGTCAATACCCCATACCTCAAAGCCTTTCTCATGAAAGTACTGGACGGATTCGCTTCCAATAAGTCCTGCGGACCCTGTGATAATAGCAATACTCATAATGACCTCTAAAATATCTGTTGTAATGTCCTATGGTTCTTTGTCAGCCACTCATAAATGTCGGAGACTATATCTTGAACGCCCAAATTAGGCTTCCAGCCAAAGCCTTGATGGGCTTTCCCGTAATCGGTGATGTATAGGGGGATATCGACTGCCGTGGTTTCAGGGATTTCTTGTATTTCAATGCTATTGCCTGTTATTTCCTGACATAGCTTCGTTAATTCCAACAGGCTCACTGAGATATCTGTCCCACCCCCGATATTGTAAATCTCTCCAGAACAGCGATTCACCTGGTCTCTCTGGATTTCGATGGCTTCAAACAGGTCTTTTGGGTGGAGTAAGTCTCTCACTTGTTTGCCTTTACCGCCGAAACCTGTGTATTTTAAGGGCTTTTCAAGATAATGACGAGCCACCCAGAGAGTGAAAACACCCTGTTCCACCTTGCCAAACTGCCCCGCACCGCATAAAACCCCACAGCGATTGATGATGGCTTTAAGGTTATAAGTATCGACATATTCTTGAATAAGAAGCTCAGAGGCTAATTTGGTGGCCCCATAAATGGATCGGGCTGTATTCACGGGGAAGTCTTCATTGATTCCCTTTTCAGATAAGCCAGAGAGCGATCCTCCAGATTCATCAATATAAAACCTTGTGTCACCCTCTTTTAGGGGGATTTTTTTTAGGGGATCAATGGAGTAGACACGGGAGGTGGATAAAAAGTTAAAACAGTCCGCATGGTGAAGGGCAAAGTTCAAACAGTTGACGGTACCCTGTAAATTGGTTTGTAGGGCGTATAAATTGGGCTTGTTTAACCCCATTAATACGGATGGTTCAGCAGAAGCCTCGATAAAGAGATCAAAGTGATCTTCCAGGACAGATAGATCCTCATAGATACGGATATCGCCATGAACAAAGTCAATGCCAAGCCTACTAAACTCTTGGATGTTCAGCTCAGACCCTCTTCGGTGGAGGTTATCGAAGGCCACGACCTTTCCATTGGGATATTTACTTTTATAGAGCCTGCAAAGATAAGCCCCCACAAAGCCGGCTCCACCAGTGATTAATATCTTCATTTCTCTCTCAGTCTATTATTAATACTTGATATTCAGAATTCAGCCTTGTCAGGATCATTTACTTTTGGAGATGTTAACTTGTAAGATACTCCCCCTTGAGTCACCTGACGTACCCATTTTTGACGTCTAAAAGGGTAAAAATGAATCTTTAAGGTAATCATTCTATCCATTAAAATCAATTCACTTTTCTGGGATGAATTGAAAGGGAGAGGTAAGGTCTCAGACAGGTTCTCAAATCCTAAGGATTCCCAGGCCTTCAGCTCCTCGGAAAAGTCATCTTCGCTTTCAGCAATCCAGACAATGACCTTTTCGCCATCCATGATCTCTAAATCGTTGGGTAGTTTGATTTTATGATTGAATACTTTGAGTTCTAATTTCTGCATGAAGATTTCACCTCCATTTGTTGTAATAAGCTAAGTAATTGTCTGAAAGAAAGCAAAGAGTTTTTTTGACAAACCTTTCTTTAATAGCATTAGGTCAAATAGACGTTTCAATCGGATCACATTTAATATCATCACACATCTTGAGGATGGCAAAAAGATAGCCGATGTCCCTATCAGACATACATTGCCTCTTTATCGATTATGTATTTCATAAAATGGTAGAGACTTGATTTTTTTACAATATCAACTTTTCTGTTTAATCCCTTTTCCAGATATAACTTAAGCTCTTCATCATTGATTTTTTCGCCGTTTATAATGATATCAATGTCACTATTCCTCTTTTGAGTTCCTTTTGCGTAGGAGCCGAATAATCCGACTTTTGAAACATGGTATTTGTTCTTCAGTTCTATTTTGTGTTGTGCTAAAAAGTTCAAAATATCAGTCTTGTCCATAATTGTTATCCTGAAATGTCTGTAACAAACGCTTTTTACTTAAAAATTAATATCACACTTTGGCAAAAGCTTTCTGATCTTTTTCATTTCCTTTTCACTGAAATTATTGCCCCATAAATTAAGGGTCTTTAAGCTTTGAAGATTTCCGATCTCCTTGGGGAGCTTGGTGAGCCGATTTTCAGAGAGTCCAAGGTGCTTTAAGTTCTTAAGATTCCCTATCGTTTTGGGGATTCTAGTGAGCTCGTTTTTATCTAAATGCAGCCAGTTTAGGCCTTTAAGCTTCCCAATCTTCTTGGGCAAACGGGTGAGTTGATTATCCCATAAAGAAAGCCATAGTAGCTTCTTAAGCTTCCCAATCTTTTTTGGGAGATGGGTGATACGATTTTCTGAGAGATTAAGACTCTCTAATTTCTTGAGTTTACCGATTCCTTTGGGTACTGTGGTCAATCGGTTTTCTGACAAGCCAAGCCACTCTAATCTCTTGAGTTTGCCGATCTGTTTGGGTAAAACGGTGAGTTTATTTTCAGTTAAGTTTAACCACTGCAATCGTTTGAGTTTAGCTACTTCCTTGGGGAGTGTTGTGAGACGGTTTTCTGTTAAGTCAAGCATCTGTAATCGTTTGAGGTTCTTGATCTCGGGAGATAGGCTTTTCAAGTCCTGACCATATAAATAAAGCTTGTAAACCTTACGAGGCCTTTGGAGGGCAACTTTCAGGCTTCTGTAGATTTTCGCCCTTTTTAACTTTTTTGTATCGAGTATTTTTTTCTTGGCGTGAGCTGATCCCATGAGTGAGACAAGTATTATCAGTAGAGATATTTTATACTTCATTCTATTGTCCTTATGTTCTTGGTAGGTCTTATAATAATATAGTAAAATGAAGTTTATTTTGGTCATTAAATAAAAAATAATGGCTTGTACGACCGTTGGAAGCTCCCAGGGCTATTCTCAACTTGACTTTTGATGGCTTCCATATTATTTTTCGCCAGGTTAGATTAGCAATTCTTATTTTAGAACATGGATATAAGGAATATAATGACATTATTGGAAATCACAAACCTCAAAAAGGCCTATAAATCCCCCGATGGTGAGATCCTGGATATTATTGATATACCCTCTTTTACGCTAAACAAAGGGGAGCAGTTAGCCTTACATGGAGCCAGCGGATCGGGTAAAACCACTTTCCTGAACCTTATTGCAGGGATTCTTAAAGGTGACACAGGTACGATCAAGCTATCAGGCAGTGATTTAACGGATTGCAGCGAGTCCAGGAGAGATCAGATCAGAGCGGATCACGTGGGTTATATATTTCAGACTTTTAACCTTCTGCAGGGCTACACAGCCCTTGAGAATGTTGTCATGGGACTCAGATTCAGTCACCAATACGATAGTTCAAAGGCCAAAAAGCTCCTTGACCGTGTGGGTCTAAAGGATCGAATGAATTATAAACCCAATCAACTTTCTGTAGGGCAACAGCAGCGAGTCGCCGTGGCCAGGGCCTTGGCCAAAGCCCCTAAACTCGTGTTGGCCGATGAACCCACCGGTAATCTGGATTTCCGTCGCGCTAAAGAGTCTCTCGCCTTGATTAGAGAAATCTGTCAGGAAGCCAATTCAGCCTTAATTCTGGTGAGTCATGACCGGGATATATTGGCTCAGTTCAAGAATGTGAAAGAACTCAGTAAAATCAATCAGGTTGCCGCATGAGACAGGGAGAAATATTATGATTATTAGCGGTATCCTGGGACTTTTCACGATAGTCTGTAAAAGCCTTCGTCAGCACGTCGTCTCAACGATTATTACTGCCATATCCATTGCCTTAGCCTGCGGATTGGTGATGTCCGTGTTTGTCATTAACGAGCAAGCGAAAACAGCCTTCAGAGGAGGGTCGGTGGACTTTGACGCCGTCCTGGGTGCCAAAGGAAGCCAATTGCAGCTTGTTCTGAACTCAGTCTTTCATCTGGAGACGTCTCCCGGGAATATCCCCTGGTCCCTATATCAGGCTATCAAGAAGGATAAAAGAATCAAGTTGGCAGTTCCTTACGCTGTTGGGGATAATTATTTTGGCTATCGTCTGGTTGGAACAACAAAAGATATATTTATAAGTCTTAAACTAAAAGCAGGTCGGCGATTTAAAGCAGACGTTCGTGAGGCTGTTGTAGGGAGTTTTGTGGCCCAAAAAACGGGTCTCAAAGTGGGATCCAGGATTAGCCCTTTTCATGGTCTCGCTTTTAATAAAAATAGTCAGCACCAGGAAGTCTATGAAATAGTTGGAGTCCTTAAACCAAGTAATACTCCTTCTGATAGAGTGATCTGGATACCTATTGAGTCCTTCTACAGGATGGGAGGCCATGTCTTGCGGGGGAAAAAGGGAAGCAAGCCCTATGCCGCCGAGGAGGGCAAGGAAATCCCCGATGAGTACAAGGAAGTCAGTGCCGTTATGCTCAAACTCAAGTCAAAGATATGGCTCTTGAACTTGGACCGCCAAATCAATGGGGGGAAAGTGGCGACTTTCGCTCCTATAGTAAGAACTATATCCAGCTTCATGGGGAAGATGGGCTGGATCATAAAGATATTGAAGTATATAGCTTATCTCGTGATCCTTGTGGCCGCGGCGTCCATTGTAGCGTCTATCTACAATTCTATCAATGAAAGAAAGCGTAATTTTGCCATATTCCGGGCTTTAGGAGCCAGAAAGTCCACCGTTTTTTCAGCCATAATATTAGAATCGGCCAGCATTGCCGGGATAGGCGCTCTCTTTGGATTCCTGGTCTACATTGGTATTTTCAGTGTTGCCGCTCTTTTGATCCGCTCAGAGACAGGAGTTGTTATGGATTTCACCTACCATCTCTCTCTGATCCTGACACCTATAGGGAGTATGCTGATTGGGGCAATTGCCGGGGTGATACCTGCTGTAAAAGCCTATTCTACTGATGTAGCCAGCCATTTATCACCTACAACTTAACATTCAGGAGATGATGATGATCCAAGTAATGAAAAGCATTCGATTGATCTTCCCTTTAGCACTGGGATTAGTGACAGTTCTTTATTTATCTAGCTGTGAAAAAAACAAATACAACGCCCATGACCACGGTGATGAGCATGGACACCATGAAGACGGCCATGATGATCATCATAAAGATGGTCATCACCATGTCTCGCTCCATAAAGCTGAAGGGGCCTCTATGACGGCCCTGGGAAAGCATTTTGCCCACATGGAAATGCGATTGGATGGGAAAAGCGGCAAGTTGACCCTCTGGATCACTGATGGGGAGGCTGAAAAGTCCATTCGTTTGAAGCATAAAGAGATCTCCATGCATCTAACGATTAAAGGTAAAAACAAGGCTGTCAAATTGTCGGCCGTAGCCAATAAATTAACCGGTGAAACCCTTGGAGATACCTCTCAGTTTGAAACACAGATTGATGAACTTAAGGGGGTCAAAGAGTTTGATGGGATCATTCCCAGGATAGTCATCAAAGGAAAAGAGTTTAACTCGACTCGCTTTAAATACCCTCTGGAAGAGGAAGAGTAAAATACTTTTTAGTTCGATGAAAACATACGATGAAGTGTTATAATCTAACAATCAATGGGTTTCAAGAATTGTCACGTAAATTGGCAAATTAAAACAATGAAGTTTTTAAGAATATGAAGTTTAAGGAATAAGTCATGGAAAATCAAGACGGAAAAGTGAGTAAAGTCACTTTAATACTCGCCGGAGTATTATTAATTGTAGTCGGCTATTTTACAACATCCTGGGTCGTTGCCAAGGTCAAGCCATCCAATGAGCCGTCACAGGTGGTCAATGAAGGCTTGGGAAACCCTCCAGAAGACGCATCATCTGATGACCCTCAGGCTCTCTATAAGGATCAGCAGGAAGACATGGCCGCCTATAATGCTAAGACGGCCTGGAAGCCCCAGCCGAAAGCAAAATCTTTTGGAACCTACTCTGCCAATATATTCCCGAAGACAGCCAATAAATACAAGAAGTATCAAACAATTTCATTTAGTCTGTTAGCCGGGTTTCCTTACAAGGAAGGCAAAAAGATCCCAAGGAAAATAACGCGTCTGGATAATAAAAAAGTCACCCTTGAGGGCTTTATGATCCCTATTGATCTGGATCCGGAGAAAAATACGGTCAAGGCCTTTTTCCTACTCAGGGATCAGCAGGCTTGCTGTTTTGGAGTAGCCCCTAAAATCAATCAATTGGTGGTCGTTGTCATGGATAAACCTTGTGGTTACTTTCCAGACGTACCCATACGGGTTCATGGCCAAATATCTGTGGGCGAAAAGAGGACAGAAGGCTTTGTGGAGAGTCTTTATCGGATAAAGGCTGAAGTTGTTGTTCCACCCAAAGGT
>ENA-ORDP01000272-ORDP01000272.1-marine-sediment-metagenome-genome-assembly--contig:-NODE-272-length-34963-cov-4.259425_pt1 | contig 34963 bp, 35 predicted proteins | sample MGYA00248627_ERZ508539 | MGnify/ENA primary metagenome ERZ508539 (study PRJEB26208, sample SAMN05571518) | marine sediment metagenome | biome: deep sea; feature: Hydrothermal vent; material... | reverse complement strand
GCCTTGCAGCAGGTCTCCACGACACGCGCCGACATGTCCGGATCGTTGCCAAAAGCCACGCCGCCTTCTTTCACGTTTGGACAAGAGATGTTGATCTCAATCGCATCAATCGGCGAATCATCGAAGCGCCGGGTAACCTCGTAGTACTCCTCAACCGTAGAGCCCGAGACATTGGCGATAAAGCGCGTTTCTGAGAAATCGAGCTGCGGCAGAATCGTATCCACAACATGGGCAACGCCCGGGTTTTGCAGGCCAATTGCATTGAGCATACCGGCGGGTGTTTCGTACACCCGATGCGGCTTGTTGCCTGGCCGTAGTTCCTGCGTAGTGCCTTTCAGACAAATGGCGCCGGCATCACGGTTGCTAAAGCCCTCTACCCGAGTGTATTCCTCACCAAACCCGACACAACCGGACAACAAAACCAGCGGTGTGGCAAAATCCAGCCCGCAAAAATCAACCCCCAGCTTTTCATGTTGTTTCTGACTCATCTATCGCGTCACGATACGGAATACATGGCCGAGACACAAGTCCAGGCCCAACTTTACATCTTAAATCGTAGGATGATGAAATGGTCTTCTCCTTCCTTTTTGATGGTAGTTGTTACATCTCCATCATGGCGCATTGCGACGCCGTTTGTAGGGGGGAGGAGACCATTTCATCATCCTACATATTGTTCACTATATGTGCGCATACCGTTAATATGAACACAAACCAGCCACACAAAGCTTATTCACCCATGTTCCACATCATTCTGTACCAACCCGAGATTCCACCCAATACGGGCAATATCATTCGACTATGTGCCAACACCGGGACGCAATTACATTTAATCGAACCGCTGGGTTTTGAGATGGATGACAAACGTTTACGCCGGGCGGGGCTGGATTATCATGAATTTGCGCAGGTTAAGCGCTATCCTGACCTGCAAAGCTGCCTGGATGCAATCAAACCTGCGCGCGTTCTAGCCTCCACGACAAAAGGTAGTACGAGCTATCATGAAATAACCTTCGAAGCAGGTGATGCGCTGCTGTTTGGGCCGGAGACACGTGGATTACCAGCTGAGATATTAGACAGCTTGTCTGCAGAACAAAAGTTGCGCATCCCTATGTGTGCAGATAGTCGTAGTCTGAATCTATCTAATGCGGTGGCGATAGTGCTGTATGAGGCATGGCGGCAGCAAAGTTTTTCGTAAACAACATCACTTTATTTATAACCATTATCCCCCTCTCCCTCAGGGAGACTGCTACAGGGATGTAGCCGGCAGGGTAACGCAGGACGCAGATACCGGGGGCTGGGGTGAGGGGATAAAATAAGTATTGCTCTATTGATCACCTCGGCAACACCTCCATGCGAAAAATCAGGATCAGACTCGATATAAAAAAGCCATACTGGCAATAGTAATTTGAATCTGACCCTAATTTTTGCACAACATTTTCTCATTGAGAAACCATTCCTATCGCTTATTCGCCTTTTTTTCCTTTTTCTCGGCACGCTTTTCTTTCAACGTTTTTTCAGGTTTCTTTTTAACTGCCTTTTTTGAATCTTGGCCTTTAGCCATAAATCTCTCCTTTAACTTTATTGATAAGATACTAACAGTCTACCAATTGTGGGCAACTCGGACACACACATAGAGGGGTCAAATGGAGAATAACCCGGGGTCAGACTCGAATTACTATTGCCAGTATGGCTTTTTTATATCGAGTCTGACACTAATTTTCGAGTTATTTAGCGTAGCGCCACCCTTCAGTGCACGACGCGCCCCTTTTTAGTAGTCAACTGAAGAGCCACGTTATGTGTTTAGAGCACAATTTATCTCTCGGCTAATTCCTTCAATGCTACGTTCATGGAGTTTAACAATGGTGGTGCCGATATTTCTATTTCCGTTTTAATTTCCTGCATTTTACTTCCCTCAATTGTCAGGTAGGTAACACCAATAAACGTTAAAGCTATAAATATTATCAATATTTTTTTCATATTTAATTCCTTTTACCTGTTCGTGGGTCGGGACCACGACTATTCATTGATTTTATTAAACTTATATCTGATTTAACATCCGAAAAGTGCCTTAACAACCCCATTTTAGCCATAAAACGGGGTGTAACGTGTCTCTGGCACTATCTGTACATGCCATTCATCATGTTCTTTGTTTTTTGTGTGGTGTGCCAGTCCCGGCCTGGCAAGAAATGTTTGTTTCTCCTGACATGATACTTCTTCCTTAGAGTGATCATTTTGATATCAAAATAGTGCTTTTAAGCGTAAATCTAGCCCGTTTTTTGTTGTTATTTCAATGTATTTCAGCTGTTTGGCGTGACCCTACCCCATCGTACAACAATTGTCTTGCCATAAGGCTGGAAAAGAGCATGGCAGAAAAGCAAGGCCTTGCCCTGGCCCCGTTGATTCTTTGAAGCCAAATAAGTCAACGTATTACTTGTTGATGATATGATATACGAGGGCTTGCTCAGATAGATGCCATTATAGATTGTTACAGTCCCTCTGATTACAGTTATGATTCTGGTAGAATGCATATATTTTGTGGAAAATATTTTTGTCGCTGAATCAAATTAAAATATCTCTATACTCTCTTTTTTTGACTCATAAGTTCGGTCTTAAATTGAAAAAGGTGAGCGATGCTGTTGAGGCCACTAAGCTTCGACTGGAATACGCTGAAACTTTGTTGTCACGATTAAATATTAGTGTAGAGGTTGAAGGTGCGGAAAAGATTGACCAGGGAGGTCAATATCTTATCATTTCTAACCATCGAAGCATTATTGACCCCTTGATTGTAGAAATTGCGCTTAAGCATAAAAATGTTAATAGTTTATGGGTTGCCAAGAAAGAACTTTATAACTCATTTTTTTTCGGTACGTTTACCCGTAATGCAGGCTCCATATTATTGGATAGAGACTCAAAGCAGATGAGTTCTTTTTTTAAAGATATTAAGACGAATGTCACACAGGGATATTCAATCTGTGTTTTCCCTGAAGGTACGCGCAATAAAAATGAAACGCCACTGTCTGATTTTAAAGAAGGTTCTCAAATAATAGCAATGAAAAATAGATTGCAGATATTGCCAGTATTTATTAAAGCTAATACCAATGCAATTTTAATGGAAGCAATAAAAAACAACACTAAAGACCTTAAAGTGACTATTGAAATTGGTGATTTGATTGACTACAAAGATCGTTCTAGAACATTGGAAGAAACTTATAAACAGCGATTTAGTCTTTAAGTTACTAACCTGAAATCGTATAATAAGTGCACAACATAGCGCACCACCATAGCACATAGCGCATAGCGCATAGCGGGGTCAGGTCTTGCCTTTTGCTTTTATAATACGGCTCACTCTCGAATAATGTAGATTAAAGTAGTCTCCTACCTCTTTCATACTGTACCCGCCACTGGCATATGCATCAATAATAGCATCGTCTCTATCAGTATAGATTCGCTCATAATAGCTCAGTGGCTTTGCAACCGGTCTTTTTTGTGGAGAGGGCACTTCACTCAAATTGCTGTCAGGTTGGATTTTATATTGCATAACAGTTACAAAATCATCGCTACCCAGGTAAATTTGATTTTTCAATTGCTCCCAGAGGTTTGGTTGATTTCGTCCTTCTGTCACGAAAGCTCTATAATGTTTAATTGCAATACTTTTTCTTGATGAAAAAGCTGCCAATATCCAATTCACCGTTAGCCATTTCTCGGCTTGCTTAGTACCAACTGTTGCATGGTAGCTGCTCCATGGCCAGTCTTTCGCTGCCCTAACCATTTGTGCACGAACGGGATTTAAGACGATATAACGGGCTAATTCTAATAAGTACGATTCCTTCTGCACTATAATCGCTTTATATCGCCCTTGGAATACGTGCCCCACCCGCTCATGTTTGCGATTAAATCGTTGCGTATATACGCCGTTTAACTGTCGCATGCCTTGTGACAAGTTCCCCTCGGGAGTTTCTATTAATAAATGATAATGATTCGACATCAGGCAATAGCTGTGTATTTCCCAATTGAAACGCTCACAAACGTCACCCAAAACAGCTAAGAAATTAACCCGGTCTTTATCATCCAGATATATATCTTCCTGTCGATCACCTCTGGAGGTCACATGATACAGTGCACCTGCAAACTCTATTCTCAGTTGTCTTGCCATAGCGCTGAACGATAGCATGGCTGAAAAGCAAAAGGCAAGACCTGACCCCGCTACACGCTCGCTACACGCTACACGCGCTACACGCAGACCCGCTACACGCTACAGTGGTGGTATTAAGAGTGTAAAAGATCACCTTGGGTCGATTTCAGACTTTCACTCTATGTCACCGACATGCCAGCTCTCCCTATAGACTAGCGTCCACCTGAAATATATTTACCCAGATTTAACCCAAATCGAATTCTCCCACGTTTACCCCTATGTGACACACAAAACAAAGGAGAACGTCATGCAAACCCGTATCAAGATTATTCCACTGCTTATTTCACTGTCTGTTGTCGGGCTGGCAGCCTGTACCACAGAAACGACCACCCGACATCCCGTAAAACCGACACCTGCCCAGACAAGTACCCCTGTTCCTGAGAAGCTGTCTGACGAAACCAAAAAATCTGATAACAGGCCTGTACTGGCTAAATCTAAACAGGAATCAGTCCAGCAAACCCTGGTCGCGGAACGGGAGCGTGTCTCTGGAACGGTTCTGCGCCAGAATGCCGGGAAGATGCGAAGCCTTGCGGCCAGCCCTGCATTCTATGCAGAAACGTCTAGCACTATTCGTATCGCCACTGAACCTGTTAATCGTGAAAACTATAACCACTTTGATAACAACCCGGTTAAACGCGTTGCCGAGCATCCGGTTTCTACCTTCAGCATTGATGTTGATACCGGCTCCTACAGCAATATTCGTCGCATGGTCAATAGCGGCCAGCTTCCGGTTAAAGACGCGGTTCGGGTTGAGGAGATGATTAATTATTTTTCCTATCATTACCCCGCGCCTGAAAATCGTTCCACTCCGTTCAGGGTTAGTACTGAAATGGGTCCCAGTCCGTGGAATAAGGATACCCGGCTTTTACACATTGGTATCAAGGGCTATGACCTGAGCCGTGAACTGTTACCTCCGGCCAACCTGGTGTTTCTGATTGATGTGTCTGGCTCTATGAACGCTGCCAGTAAACTGGGGTTGTTAAAGCACTCGCTTAAGCTTCTCACTAAACAGCTGCGCGCACAGGACAAGATATCGCTGGTGGTTTATGCCGGTGCATCCGGTGTGGTGCTTGAGCCTACTCCCGGTGACAATATGGCTAAAATCAGTCAGGCGCTTGATGGCCTGCAAGCAGGTGGTTCTACCAATGGTGCAGCCGGTATTCGTCTGGCTTACCAGGTGGCTCGTAGCGCATACATTAAAGACGGTATTAATCGCGTTTTACTGGCCACTGATGGTGACTTCAATGTCGGTACGGTTAACTTCGAGGCGCTTAAAAACCTGATCGAGGAGCAGCGTAAATCCGGTATTACGCTCACCACGCTGGGTTTTGGTACTGGCAACTATAATGACAAGTTAATGGAACAACTGGCTGATGTCGGTAATGGCAACTATGCCTACATCGACACGCTAAACGAGGCGCAGAAGGTACTGGTGGATGAAATGGGCTCAACCCTGTACACCATTGCCAAGGACGTGAAGATTCAGATTGAGTTTAACCCGGCAGCGGTTGCCGAGTATCGCCTGATCGGATATGAAAATCGTATTCTGAAACGTGAGGACTTTAACAACGACAAAATAGATGCCGGTGATATCGGGGCAGGGCATACCGTAACTGCTATTTATGAAATTTCATTGACCGGTAGTACCGGGCAAAAGGTCGATCCGCTGCGTTATGGTTCTCAACCACGTCAGTTAATTCAGGAAAGCCATGAACTGGCGCTGGTTCGACTGCGTTACAAACAGCCGGATTCTCAAACCAGTAAACTGATCGAACATCCGGTGCTTACTTCCAGCATGATCAGCCAGCTTGACAAGACCAGTGAAGGTTTTCGCTTTGCGGCAGCTGTTGCCGGTTATGGTCAGCTACTGCGTGGTGGTGGGCAGCTGGGTGCTTTCGATTATCAGTCTGTGCTGAAGCTGGCGCGTAGTGCGCGCGGTGATGATAGCTATGGTTACCGGGGTGAGTTTCTTAAGCTGGTTAATCTGAGTAAATCATTGGCTGTTGTTGATGTGAGTGCCAGTCGTTAACTTTTAATCCAGCAAAAATCCTCTCCCTTTGGTATACGGCTACATGGATGTGGCTGGTAGGGTAACGCGGGTCGCGGTTACGGATGGCTACGGAGGGGATATATAGATAAGTGTATTTGCTATTTTATCCCCTCACCCCAACCCTCTCCCTGGGGGGGAGGGGGGTTACTGGGGAGTAGTGATGTGGGGGTGTTTATTCTGCTGGCACGGCCATATACTAATAGTGTATGGAACAGGACTCCGACGAACAGCTTATGTTGCAATACCAGGCCGGCAGCGCAGATGCATTTGATGTTTTATATCAGCGCCACCGTAAGCCGATGTATAACTACCTACTGCAACAATGTCGTAACCGTGCGATTGCCGATGAGTTGTTTCAGGATATCTGGATGAAACTGATCAGTGCACGTGAGTCATACCAGGTACGCGCACTTTTTAAAACCTGGCTGTATCATCTGGCTCATAATCGTCTTATTGATCATTATCGTCATAGCCAGATACGACAGGCTGAACAAAATGGTCATCTGTCGCCCACACCCGACCAACTGGCGGATAACCCGGGCGCTCAACCCGATTGCCTACTTGATACACAACAACAGATTCAGCAATTGATGGGTCTGGTACAAAACCTGCCTGCTGACCAGCGTGATGTTTTTCTGCTGCATGAGGAGGCTGGGCTGGAGCTGAAAGATATCGCCTATGTCACCAGCTGTGCTTATGAAACAGTAAAAAGCCGGCTGCGTTACGCTATCAAACGATTACGTGATGGAATGGATCATGACTGAACGACGTGAGACATCTCTACAGGACAAGAATCTGTCTGACTTATACCACCAGGCAGATAAAGCCGAGCCGGCGGCCGGGCTGGACGCACGGATACAGGCGGCGGCCCATGCTGCTGTTGAAGGGTCTCCCGCCGCTAAACAGCTTAACCATGAAACCAAAGCGGGTTCCCAGCAGAAACAGTCGTGGTTCGCACTGGCCGCAGTCGTTGCTCTGGTCGCGATCATCGTCCCGATAATGCAGGACGAATCAGACCTGATTTTATCCGAACCGGGTTTACTGCTGCAGTCCTCAGACAAACTGCCTGAAGCGGAAGGGGATGCCAGGTCCTCTGTGGCTGAGGCGGGCATGGCACAACCACAAATTGCACCTGTTGCTGAACCAGGATCTGCCTCTGCACCGGCTTTTTCGCCTTCACCCGAGCAGGGACTGCTGAAAGCCCGGCCTGAAAAAAAGGCCTATCAGGAACGCGCAACCTCCAAACCAGACGCGCTGACTATACAGGAAGAACGTCTGGAACACGCGGCACGCAAGTCTAAACAACGCGCCTATAACAATCAGCTTGCGCCTGCTGAGGCAGAAAAGGCCGTCATGCCTCTATCTCAAAGCGCCTCTATGGCCGATCAGCAAGCAATTACAGCTGAAGTCTGGCAAAAACAGATCCGGCAGCTGTTACTGGATAAAAAATACGAAAAGGCCAGAACCGAGCTACAGAACTTGCAGAAAGCATGGCCTGACTTTCAGGTCGACCCGAACCTGCTCAGGCAAACAGGGCTTTTACCTGCAACACCTGCCAAAATTGCTCCATAAAGTACGCCCCGGTTTGCCAGGAGTAAACATGGCCATTGACAGGCACCATACGTATAATGGCGCATTATTGTAAGTATGTGAAATAGACCACCATGACCAACAAAACAGACATCAGTACCTTTCAGGGGCTGATCATGGCATTGCAGCAATTCTGGGCCGATAAAGGCTGCGTGATTCTACAACCCTATGATATGGAGGTCGGTGCCGGAACCTTTCATACCGCCACTTTTCTGCGCGCCATAGGCCCGGAGCCGTGGAGTTCTGCCTATGTCCAGCCTTGCCGCCGTCCAACGGATGGCCGCTACGGTGAAAACCCGAACCGCTTGCAACAATATTACCAGTTCCAGGTGATGATCAAGCCATCACCGCTGGATATACAGGAACTGTATCTCGATTCCCTCAGAATGCTGGGGCTGGATTTACTCGAACACGATGTACGCTTTGTTGAGGACAACTGGGAATCACCGACTCTGGGTGCCTGGGGGCTGGGCTGGGAGGTCTGGTTAAATGGTATGGAAGTCACTCAGTTTACCTATTTTCAGCAGGTCGGTGGTCTGGATTGCTCACCGGTGACCGGTGAAATCACCTATGGTCTGGAGCGCATTGCAATGTATCTGCAGGGCGTAAAAAGCGTTTTTGACCTGGTCTGGACAAACGGCCCTCACGGTAAGGTGTTATATAAAGACGTATTCCACCAGAACGAAGTAGAGATGTCTGCCTACAATTTCGAACACGCCAATGTCGAGGTGTTATTCAACTGGTTTGACTCCTGCGAGCAGGAAAGCAAGAAGCTGATTGAACTCAATCTGCCACTACCCGCCTATGAAATGATGATAAAGGCCTCACACACCTTTAATTTGCTGGACGCACGTCACGCGATATCGGTAACCGAACGGGCGCGCTTTATCGGCCGGATACGAGCCATGTCTCGAGCAGTGGCTGAAGTTTACTACGAACGCCGTGAGGCGCTGGGCTTTCCTCTTTGCAATGAACAGAGGGCCGGATCATGACTGATAGCAACGATCTGCTCATTGAAATTGGCACCGAGGAGTTGCCGCCCAAAGCACTCAAAGGCCTTTCAGACGCCTTCGCACAGGGTATTTTACGGGGCCTGGATCAGGCTGGCCTCAAATACACTGGACACCATGCCTATGCTACTCCGCGCCGACTGGCGCTGCTTGTCAATCAGCTTGATAGCTGTCAACCAGATAAAAAAGTCGAAAAACGTGGCCCTGCCGTAGCGGCAGCCTTTGATGATGAAGGCTGCCCGACACAGGCGGCGCAGGGCTTTGCGCGCTCATGCGGTATGGACGTAAATGACCTTGAAACAATGGAAACCAGCAAAGGCAGCTGGCTGGTGTACCGTTCCGAACAAAAAGGCCAGCACACGCCCTCTCTGCTACCTGACATCCTGCAACAGGCCGCTGATGCCCTGCCTGTACCAAAACGCATGCGCTGGTCAGACCTGAGCGAAAGCTTTGTACGCCCGGTGCACTGGCTGGTCGTCCTGTTCGGCAACGAGGTCGTACCGGTAAGCCTGTTAAGCCAGACGGCTGGTCGTGAAACACGCGGGCACCGTTTTCATCACCCGCAACCCCTGTTTCTGGCTAAACCTGCAGCTTACGCGCCTTTACTCGAAAGTGAGGGACAAGTCATGGCTGATTATGACACCCGTCGCGAAGCGGTACGTGCACAGGTGGTCGAGCTCGCTCATCAGCATGGTGGAACGGCAGTGATTGATGAAAGCCTGCTGGATGAGGTGACCTCACTGGTAGAGTGGCCCACGGCCATACTGGGCGCTTTTGATCAACGCTTTCTTGAGGTGCCCGCCGAAGCATTGATTTCGGCCATGAAAGACCATCAGAAATATTTTCACCTGGTTGATAAAAAGGGCAAGCTCATGCCCTGTTTTATCACGGTCAGCAACATACAAAGCACTCATGCTGATGTGGTCCGTGACGGTAATGAGCGGGTAATCAATCCGCGCCTTACCGATGCAAATTTTTTCTGGACACAGGATTGTAAAATCCCTCTGGCTGATTATTCTGCCCGACTGGCCAGCGTTGTCTTCCAGAAGAAGCTGGGCAGCCTGCTTGATAAGTCAGAACGTATACAGAACCTGGCGGGCAGCATCGCTACTGAACTGGGCTTTGACCAGGACAGTGCTCTGAGGGCCGCATCATTATGCAAATGCGATCTGATGACTGATATGGTCGGGGAGTTTCCAGGCCTGCAAGGCATTATGGGGCGTTACTATGCAACTGCCAGCAATGAAACAGCAGAAGTTGCCCAGGCAATAGAGGATCACTACCGACCACGCTTTGCCGGTGACGAACTACCGGCAACCACCACCGGGCAGGCTGTCGCGATTGCCGACAAGCTGGATACGCTGGTCGGCATTTTCGGTATTGGACAGGCCCCCACCGGAGACAAGGACCCTTTTGCACTGCGTCGTGCAGCACTCGGTATCGTACGTATCCTGATTGAACAGGATCTGGGGCTTGATCTGCGTAAAACAATTCACACGGCTATCACGGTCAATGAAAAGAATGCGCTGGCGGATGATACGGCCAGCCAGGTGTATGAATTTTTCCTGGCGCGCACCCGTGTCTATTACAGTGGCAAGGGTTACGCCGCTGATGAGATAGATGCAATACTGTCTCTTTCTCCTGCTGTGTTCAATGACATGAACCACCGTCTTCGTGCACTGAGCGTGTTCCGCAGCTTGCCAGAGGCCGACTCGCTTGCTGCTGCCAACAAGCGCATCAGTAACCTGCTTAACAAGGCTGACGCCGCAGACATTCCAGCCAAGGTAAGTGCCGATGCATTACTGGAGCCGGCTGAAAAAAGTCTGGCTAACGCGCTTACCCAACTCCAAATGCAGGTTGAACAATTATTATCCAAAGGCGATTTTACAGAGGCCATGAAACAACTGGCCGGTTTACGTGAACCGGTAGACAACTTTTTTGATGATGTGATGGTCATGGTTGATGACCTGCCTTTACGTAACAACCGTCTGGCACTTCTATCCGGTGTGCGTAAGTTATTTTTATCTATTGCAGATCTTTCACGCCTGCAGGCTGGTTAAGGAGGCCGTCATTAAATCATGAATCACAAGCAAACCAATTCTTACCAGGCCATGCTGGATTCCGTGCAGGCTTTTCATGATAAACATGACTTCAAAAATACCGGTGGTGAGGAGCTCAGTTACCGCATTGCACTAATGGCTGAGGAGCTGGGTGAAATTTCAGCCTGTGTCACCAAGGGTAAGGCTACATCTGAGCTCGCTGAAGAAACTGCTGATCTGTTCATACTGCTGATAGGTACAGCAATTGCTGCTGATTTTGATCTGAAACAGGCCTTCTGGGATAAAATGGAGAAAATCATGCAGCGTGATTCAAAAATGATCAATGGGCGCATCCGGGTCTCCGAGTTCCGGGAATAATCGTTATTCGTGACCTCTGCTAACAGTACGGTTAAACTCTCTTTTTATGAAGCTTATCATTCTCGACCGTGACGGTGTTATAAACCAGGATTCCGACGACTACATCAAGTCACCGGAGGAGTGGATTCCTATCCCGGGTAGCCTGGAAGCCATTGCTCGCCTGAACCATGCTGACTATCACGTAGTGGTAGCTACTAACCAGTCTGGCATTGGCCGCGGTTATTACGATCTGGAAACGCTTAATCAGATACACCAGAAGATGCACAAGCGCTTGACTGAGGTGGGTGGTGTTATTGAGGCTGTCTTCTTTTGCCCACATACACCTGATGACCATTGCCATTGTCGCAAACCAGCGATAGGAATGTTTCAGGCCATCGCCGAGCGTATGCGTTGCAGCCTTAAAAATGTACCTTTTATTGGCGATACACTAACCGATGTCACCACTGCACGAGTAGCCGCACTAAGCCCGATACTGGTCAGAACCGGCAAGGGAGAACGTACTCTGGAAAAATCAAGTAGCGCTACGGCCGATGTTCCGGTATTCGATAATCTCGAGTCCTATGTAACCGACTTGCTGGCACCAGAATCTAATAAAAAGGATTACTAGACGTGACGTATCTGCGAGCTGTACTTAACTGGCTAGGGTTTTCTGTACTGCTGTTGCTTGATGCTGTTATTTTACTTATTTTGCTACCAGCACCATACCGCTGGCGTAATGGCTATAATGCCCTTACCGCCCGTATGATGCTGACCTGTCTTCGCATCACCTGCGGGCTGCGCTACCGCGTTACTGGCATGGAAAATATCCCTGATCATTCGGTTGTTGTACTAAGCAACCACCAGTCTTCCTGGGAAACCATCGCCTTTCAGGCTATTTTACCACCCCAGGTCTGGGTATTAAAACGTGAACTGTTATGGATACCTGTGTTTGGCTGGATCCTGTGGGCTATTAAATCCATCGCTATCAACCGCTCTCGTGGAAGCAGCGCTATGGATCAACTCAAGGAGCAGGGCCAACAACGCCTGCAAGACGGGATTAATGTGACGATATTTCCTGAAGGTACACGTAAACCATGGGGTAGCCCGGGGCGCTATAAAATCGGCGGTGCGTTGCTTGCCGAACGCTGTGGGGTACAGGTATTGCCTCTGGCCCATAATGCTGGCTATTTCTGGCCACGCAATACATTAGCAAAAAAACAGGGTACTGTAGATCTGGTGATAGGCAAGCCAATAGACACAGATGGCCTTGATGCCAATCAAATTAATAAACTGGCAAAAGAATGGATTATCCAGACTTCAGAATCATTAAAACCGGATACGCATTAAACGGGCATCGCACCTTCTCATAGAACTCTATTAGTTCATTTTTGAAAAATTTATTATATATCCAGGTTAGCCACTGAAAGTGCATTGCTTTCAATAAATTCACGCCTGGGTTCAACCTGGTCACCCATCAGGGTAGTAAATACCTGGTCAGCCGCAACCGCATCTTCAATTTTTACCTGTAGCAGTATCCGGCTTTCCGGATCCATGGTGGTTTCCCAAAGCTGTTCCGGGTTCATTTCGCCCAGACCTTTGTAACGCTGGATCGACTGCCCACGTTTGGCCTCATCCAGCAACCAGTCAATTGCCTGCTTGAAACTGGTGATTGTTTGCTGCTTCTCACCACGCTGAATACGGGCATTTTCACCTACCAGGTCCTGGATCAACTCACCCATGTCAGCCAGCTGTATATATTCTGTTGAATCAAAAAATTCTGGCTGAATCAATTGTATGGTATCTACCCCATGCATTTTACGTACGAATTGAATCACGGGTAACTCTGCATCGATAACGGGCAGTAATTCAAGTCGATATTCAGCGCCGGTTTCTGCCTGTTGCTGAATCAGTTTCTGTAAGGACTGCAACCAGTCTTCCATAAATGACGAATCCGCCAGATTATCCTTGTTAATCCTTTGAATATAAAGCATATTACTTAAAACGACTGCATCGATACGGCGTGATAAACGCTGTATGGTAGACATCATTCGCATATAGTCCTGTGCCAGACTCTCCAGTTGCACGCCACTGATAGCAGGTGCCTGGTTATTTGCGTACAAGGCTGCGTTTTCCAGCGCAAGGTTAAGGAGATAATCGTTTAATGCGGCATCATCTTTAACGTATTGTTCTTGCTTGCCTTTTTTAATTTTATATAGTGGCGGCTGGGCAATATAGATAAAGCCACGCTCAATCAGTTCGCGCATCTGACGATAGAAAAAAGTTAACAACAAGGTTCGGATATGAGAGCCATCGACATCCGCATCCGTCATGATAATAATGCGGTGGTAGCGGGTTTTATCCGGGTCATACTCATCACGGCCAATGCCGCAACCCAGCGCAGTAATAAGTGTTCCTACTTCTGCTGATGCGATCATTTTATCAAAGCGTGCTTTCTCGACATTCAGAATTTTTCCTTTCAGTGGCAAAATTGCCTGAAAGGAACGATCACGACCCTGTTTAGCGGAGCCGCCTGCAGAGTCCCCTTCCACCAGATAGATCTCTGACTTGGCCGGGTCTTTCTCCTGGCAGTCTGCCAGTTTGCCCGGCAGACCAGCAAGATCCAGCGCCCCTTTGCGGCGCGTTAATTCTCTAGCCTTTCGTGCCGCCTCTCTCGCTCGTGCTGCATCGATAATCTTGGCTGTAATCGCCTTGGCTTCAATCGGCGCCTCCATCAGATAAGTCTGTAATTTTTCAGACATAGCCGAGTCAACCACGCCTTTGACTTCGGATGACACCAGCTTTTCCTTCGTCTGTGAAGAAAACTTGGGGTCAGGTACCTTAACCGACAGTACAGCTGTTAACCCTTCCCTTGCATCGTCGCCGCTTACGCTGACCTTCGCGGCCTTGGCAGCACCCTCTTTTTCTACGTATGAGTTTAAAGTTCGCGTTAATGCGGCGCGAAACCCTGCCAAATGGGTTCCACCGTCTTTCTGGGGAATATTATTGGTGAAACAGAAAACATTTTCCTGGTATGAATCATTCCACTGCAACGCAGCTTCAACAATCACGCCATCCTTTTCTGTTTCAAAATAGACAACCTTCTCATGTAAAGGGGTTTTATTACGATTTAAATGCTCAACAAAGGCTTGTATTCCGCCCTTGTATTCAAAAATATCTTCTTTGTCAGTACGCTCATCAAACAAGCGGATACGTACACCCGAGTTCAGGAACGACAACTCGCGCAGACGTTTGGCCAGAATATCGTAGTGAAACTCTGTATCACCAAATATTTCTGCACTCGGCTTAAAACGGACCTCTGTGCCGGTCTGGGTAGTCTCGCCAGTAACCTTGATCGATGATTGTGGATCACCCAACACATATTCCTGGGAGTGAACCTTGCCAGATCGCTTGATAGTCAGCGTTAATTTCTCAGACAGTGCATTGACCACCGATACACCCACACCGTGCAAGCCGCCTGATACCTTATACGAATTATCATCAAACTTACCGCCAGCATGCAGTACTGTCATAATAACTTCGGCAGCTGAAATACCCTCTTCCTCATGAATATCAACTGGAATACCGCGTCCATCATCTGAAACGGATATAGAGTTATCGCTATGAATAAGTACCTGAACGGTAGAACAGTGGCCTGCCAATGCTTCATCGATAGAGTTATCGACCACTTCAAACACCATATGGTGCAGACCGGTACCGTCATCCGTGTCGCCAATATACATACCTGGACGCTTTCGAACTGCATCAAGACCCTTTAAAACCTTAATGTTTGAGGAATCGTAAACCTGATCAGACATATGTATTAACCGTCTCTATTGTTGATCAACTATTGTACCACTTCTTTGACATGTCCGCGTTCCACGTGGAACCTCTTGCCACCGTTCTTCTGCACCGCTCTTAATAACAGAGGCTCCGCTTCAATGGCGGTAATAAAGGTCTGACAATCTATCTGGCTAGCCCAGTCTATCAACAGTTGCTGGTGGCGCTGATCAAGTTCGGCTGTTATATCGTCAATTAATAATATACAGCTCTTGTTTTGCCTGGTCTGAAAATGCTTCATTTGCGCAAGTATCAGACAAATAACAAACATCTTTAATTGTCCTCGAGATAGATAGCTCTCTGCAGGTGTACCATCAATCATAAATTCCAGATTGGCTCGATGTGGTCCTGAGCTGGTTGAGCCTCTTTCAAGATCTCTAGCAAGCTTATCCTGAAGTGATAGTTGTAGACCCTGTTTCTCGAGCCATCCTGATCGATAATGAATAGCGATATCTAAATCAGGAAACAGAGCGCTCATAAAATCCTGTAGTTGCGTTGTTAGCTGCACTACATAGTTTTTTCTCAAATTATGTAATTTTTCACCCCATACCACCAACTCAGGCTCCAGCACACAGGCAATATCTACCTGTTTAGCCCTTAATGCCGCATTACGCTGTTTAAGTGCTCTGTAATATCGACGCCAACAGTTGTGGAAATCGTGTTCCACGTGGAACACGCCCCAATCGAGATAATGTCGACGTGCAGCTGGGCCATCTTCCAGTAGCCTTTGACAACCCGGTTGAATTAATTGCACAGGCAAAGTTCGGGTTAGTTCTGCAACCGATGTAACCGTCTTATTGCGGATGCGAATAACCTGTTTAGAGGTAGATTTTTCCAGGCCGAGTGGCCATTGGCTATTGTTATCCTGTATCCTGGCGTAGATAGCCAGTTTGTCACTTCCTGATTGTATGACTCTTTTCAGGTGATGAGTACGAAAGGATCTGGCACGGCTCAGAAAAAAAATAGCTTCCAGCAAACTGGTTTTACCCGCAGCATTTATACCGGTTATCAGGTTTAAGCCGGTTGCTGGCTGCAGTTCTGCCTGTTCAACGTTTCTGATGTTTTGAATGACGATTCGCGTGAGTTTGCCATCAGACATGATTGGTCCGGTGCTGAACAGCCGTTATTAACAGGTATTAGAGACGCATCGGCATAATGACATATTGGCAGTCCTTGTTATCCTGACTGTATATCAGACAGCTACTGTTAGCATCTGTTAATGCAAGTATGACTTGCTCGGTATCAATTACACCCAGCGCTTCAAGTATATATGTGACATTAAATCCAATTTCTACCGATTCATCATCATATTCAATAGCCAGTTCATCCTGTGCTTCTTCCTGCTCAGGGTTATGTGCCTGAATACTGAGAACATTTTTATCAAAGGTAAGTCTTACACCACGGTATTTTTCGTTTGAAAGTATAGATGTTCGTACCAGCGATTTTTTGATGGTTTCCAGATCTAACGGGATTAATTTATCTGAATTACTCGGGATAACACGATTGTAATCCGGAAATTTTCCATCGATTAATTTGGATGTAAAGCGCAGGTTGTCCATTTCAACACGTATATGGTTATTGCTAATCATAACCTTAACCGTCCGATCTGAGTCTTCAAGTAATCGATTCAGCTCCTGGATACCCTTGCGTGGCACGATAACCTGGTTACTTTCGTCGATATCGATGTTCATACTGTGCTGACACATTGCCAAACGGTGCCCGTCGGTGGCAACTGTTCGTAAGCTATCCTTATTCAGTTCGAACATTAAACCATTCAGGTAATAACGCACGTCTTGTTGAGCCATGGAAAAATGTGTTTTCTCAATCAGTCGTTTTAGCTCTCGTTCAGTTATTTTAAATGAATTACGGGCATGTATTTCGTCAATTTGAGGAAATTCACTGGCTGCCAGTGTTGCCAGGGTGAAGCGACTTCGTCCTGATTTAAGTGTAATTTTTTCACCTTTTAATTGTATATCCAGGACCGATTCATCAGGTAATGTTCGACAGATATCAACTAGTTTTCGTGCGGGTATTGTAATAATTCCCGGTTCTGCTACATCCACTTCAAACGAAGCCAGCAATTCTACTTCCAGATCAGTTGAGGTTAACGTTATCTGATTATCCCCTGCCTGTACCAGAATGTTAGATAATACAGGTAAAGTCTGGCGTCGTTCGACAACACCTATGACTGCCTGTAATGGCTTAAGTAAGGTTTCGCGTTGAATTCGAAACTTCATTTGCTTGTCCTTTCTTTAAATATAATTAGTTATTTATTAATTTATTGTTATTGTTATTATATGCACATAACTCTGTGGATATAAATCATTTTATTAATAATTTCAATATGTTAATAGTAATAATATCTATGTTTTGCATGTTGATTAAGTTATAGCACCTTGTCTGTATCCTGTGGATAAAAGTTGAATAAGTCTGTTTTTAGTTTTTACTAACAAGTTATCCACATTATGTGCTCAGTATTCTTAACAGCCTTAAATAATCTTCACGGATTCTGGCATCGGTCTCTCGTAATTCTGCGATTTTACGGTTCGCGTGTAAAACCGTTGTATGATCACGCCCACCAAAGGCATCACCGATTTCCGGCAAGCTATGATTAGTTAGCTCTTTAGCCAGTGACATCGCGACCTGGCGAGGTCTGGCTATAGAACGGCTGCGTCTGGCAGATAAAAAATCATGTACACGCAGTTTATAATATTCGGCGACCGTCTTCTGAATATTTTCGATAGTAACCAATCGATCCTGGAGCGCCAGCAAGTCCTTAAGTGCTTCGCGGGCGAACTCTAGCGTAATTGGCTGGTTGGTGAAGTGTGCATTGGCCATTACCCGGCGCAGGGCACCCTCCAGTTCGCGTACATTTGAGCGAATGCGCTTGCCTATAAAAAAGGCCACATCGTCAGGCAGATCAACATTATTTTGCAAGGCCTTGCCCTTCAGTATCGCAACACGTGTTTCCAGCTCCGGCGGCTCTATTGCAACCGTCAGACCCCAGCCAAAACGTGATTTTAGGCGATCTTCCAGTCCACTGACCTCTTTTGGATAGCGATCACATGTCAGAATTAATTGTCGTTGACCCTCAAGTAAGGCATTAAAAGTATGAAAAAATTCTTCCTGAGAGCGCTCCTTGCGGGCAAAAAACTGAATATCATCAATAAGTAAGGCATCAACCGAGCGGTAAAAACGTTTAAAGTCATTGATGGCATTGTGTTGCAGCGCCTTGACCATGTCTGCAACGAAGCGCTCGGAATGCAAATAAATAATTTTTGCGTCTGGTTTTAGTTTGAGCATGTGATTGCCTACAGCATGCATAAGGTGGGTTTTACCAAGACCGGTGCCACCGTAGATAAACAGCGGATTGTAGGCGCTGCCAGGGTTTTCGGCCACTTGCATAGAGGCTGCGCGCCCAAGCTGATTGGACTTGCCTTCGACGAATAGATCAAAGGTAAATTCCGGATTAAGGCCGCTTTTGTGAGGTATGGTGGGTGATGCCGCTACTGGCTTAACCGAAGTTTGTTGCCTTGTCAGGGGCATGTCCGTAGCGATGCTACCGACTTCCAGGGTCAAACGGGTATTTTCAATGCCGTTTAGTGATTCAAGGATGGTTCTGATTTGATCGACAAAGCTTTCCGATATTTTATCCAGGACAAAGCTGTTAGGTGCAAGAAGGCGCAGTTCTCCTTCTTTTTCAATGGCATGTAGAGGCCTGATCCAGGTATTGAACTGCGTTTGGGGCAATTCATCCTGAAGCCGATCTAGGCACTGGCTCCATAACTTTGCATTCACAATGTTGCTCCAGAGCAAACAGGTACTTTTTGCTAATTTAAGATGATCGAAAACAGTCCATATTACCGGCCTTCGTGTATCTTATCCACACCCCTCCGTGTATAAAATACTTTCTTTTTATATTGACGGATAAACTCTTTCCCAGTAGGATTGCCGATTCCTTAACGGCGAGACTTTGCCGTGTGTTTGATTAAGCCTGGTACCAGTCATGAAAAGAACATTTCAACCGAGTGTTATAAAACGTAAACGTACGCACGGATTCCGTGCGCGCATGAAAACCAAAGGTGGCAGGGCAGTCATCAGAGCCCGCCGCGCAAAAGGCCGCGCTCGCCTCGCACCCTGAAGCTTTTGATATCGTCTGAGCCGTCTGACCAATAATTACCAGGCTAACGGCAATCTGTAGTGATTATTAACAGAGATCAGGCCTTCCCGAGAAATAGCAGGTTGCTGAGTCAATCTGATTTTCAGTATGTCTTTTCCGGAGCGAATAAGCTTACGAACCGAAGTTTTACGATACTGGTGCGTAAAAACAGCTGTCACAGGGTGCGCCTGGGAATGGCGATTTCAAAAAAGATTGCACGTCGTGCGGTAGACCGTAACCGTATAAAAAGGCAGGTAAGAGAGAGATTTCGTTGTCAGGACCAGCAGATGAATGATGTCGATATTGTTGTACTGGGGCGCCAGGGAATAGCTGCACGCAGCCAACAACAGCTTGCCAGTGATATCAGTGATTTGTTCAAACGTTTGCGGGCTAGCTGACATGCGAGTGATTCTGATTATATTCATCCGCCTTTATCGCCTGGTATTAAGCCCGTTCGTTGGTCAGCACTGCCGTTTTTATCCTAGTTGTTCACGCTATGCTGAAACGGCCGTAGAGCGCCACGGTGTCTTTCGTGGGAGCTGGCTGGCAATGCGCAGGTTGCTACGCTGTCACCCCTGGAACCCCGGAGGCATCGATGAGGTGCCAGAGCGAACTAAACCAGAACAACCTAACCTGAATAACAAAATCGAGATTAAGTAAATATGGATAATCAAAGACTCATACTATTTATTGCATTGAGTTTTGTCAGTTTGATGCTGTTCCAGGCCTGGGAAAAAGACTATGGTGCTGATTCGGCTGAGCAGACCCCACCGACAGCGATTAGCCAGCCACAAAGCGATATACCCGCCCCTGCAGCGTCAGGCGAAACAACCCGTACCAATGAAGTACCTGCAGCACCAGTGGCACAGCAAGCAACGGGTCCAGCAGTGAGTGGTGTAGATAACAAAATAGAAGGACGGCAACGGATAACCGTTCGCACCGATGTTTTTCACCTGGAACTCGATACGCTGGGTGGCGATATTCGTGTGGTTGACCTGCTGGCCTTTCCGGTTGATCAGAAGCAACCCGATAAGCCTTTCAGGTTAATGACTGATACAGGCGCACACCTGTTTGTTGCACAGACCGGTTTTGCAGTCAATGCGTCCAGCAAGGGGATGGCCCCTGACCATAATAGTCTGTATCAGACCAGCAGTGATCGTTATGCTATGCAAGAAGGGAAAGATACACTCACTGTAGAATTATATTGGCAGTCTGATAATGGTATAAAGGTCACAAAACAATATCTGTTCCACCGCGGGCGATATGATATTGAGTTGAAGTATATTGTTGAGAACAACAGTACACAGAGCTGGGACGGCAGTTTTTATCGACAAATGCAACGTACTCATTACGCTGATGATACCAGCCCGATGTTTATCAAGACCTATATGGGGGGCGTAATTTACACTACAAAGGAAAAATACGAAAAAATCACTTTTTCTGACATGCAAGACGCCAGCCTGTTAGTTGAAGATGTAAAAGATGGCTGGGTGTCCATGATGCAGCATTACTTCCTCGGTGCATGGATACCAGCGCCTGGTAGTGAAAGCACGTTTTACACGCGCTATCTGAAAGACAAATTTCGATATTTGCTGGGTGTGCAGTCAGCTCTGGTTGAGATAGCACCGGGTAAGCATGAAGAATTCACCAGCATCTATTATATCGGCCCTAAAGACCAGCATACTCTGGCCACGCTGGCCCCTGGGCTCGAGTTAACCGTAGATTACGGAGTGCTAACGGTTATCGCAAAGCCGCTGTTCTGGTTGATGACGCAGCTGCATGGTATTTTTGGTAACTGGGGCTGGTCGATAATCTTTTTAACACTGATAGTAAAACTGGTGTTTTATAAATTGTCTGAAACGTCTTACCGCTCCATGGCTAATATGCGGCGATTACAACCCAGGCTCAAGGCACTGAAAGAAAGACATGGCGATGACCGACAGGCCATGAATCAGTCCATGATGGAGATATACAAGAAGGAAAAAATCAATCCTCTGGGCGGTTGCTTGCCGATACTGGTTCAGATCCCTGTGTTTATTGCCCTGTACTGGGTGTTGCTGGAAAGTATCGAGCTACGTCAGGCCCCGTTTATACTCTGGATTAAGGATCTTTCGTCACAGGATCCGTATTACGTGCTGCCGGTACTGATGGGTACATCGATGTTTTTACAGCAGAGGCTCAACCCACAGCCGCTTGATCCTATGCAGGCCAAGATTATGAGCTTGCTACCCATCATATTTACCGTCTTCTTCCTGTTTTTCCCTTCAGGCCTGGTTTTGTACTGGGTGGTGAATAATTCACTATCGATTCTGCAACAGTGGGTCATAACCAAGCGTATAGCCGGGAATACCTGACAACAACGCCACATGAGCAGCCATGACACTATTGCCGCCATAGCCACTGCAACGGGTTATGGCGGCGTAGGCATTATTAGACTATCCGGTCCGGCAGCTATAGATATCTCCAGGACCATCACCGGCTTGTCACTTCAGCCACGTTATACAAAGCTGTGCAGGTTTTCTGACTCGCAGGGTAATGTTATAGACCAGGGTCTGGCTATATATTTTTCTGGCCCCCATTCCTTTACCGGCGAGGATGTAATAGAACTACATGGCCACGGTGGCCCGGTGGTAATGAATATGCTGTTGCAGGCTTGTCTACAGGCCGGAGCGAGACAGGCACGAGCAGGTGAATTCAGCGAACGAGCCTTTCTTAACGACAAGATGGATCTCACCCAGGCAGAAGCGGTAGCGGATTTGATAGCTTCTTCCAGTGAGCAGGCGGCCAGGGCGGCCGTGCGTAGTTTACAGGGAGAATTTTCGAATCGCGTACAGGCTTTGACCGAACAGCTGATTCACTGCCGAATGCATATAGAGTCAGCCATTGATTTTCCGGAAGAGGAAATTGACTTTCTGGCCGATGAAACCATCGTTGAGCAGATTGACCTGTTGCTGGAAAGACTTGAAGCGTTATTTGGATCAGCAAAACAAGGCAAGCTGCTACAACAAGGCATGACGGTTGTGATCGCGGGTCGTCCCAATGCGGGCAAATCGAGTTTAATGAATACCCTGTCAGGAAGTGAGCGATCTATCGTAACGGATATACCGGGCACGACCCGTGATATTTTAAGTGAAACGATCCAGATCGATGGCTTGCCCGTCCATCTTATTGATACTGCCGGTTTACGCCACAGCGATGATGTCGTTGAACAGCTAGGTGTGAAGAAGGCATGGGCAGAGATCGCTACGGCCGATATCATCCTGTTATTGATCGATAGTACAGACCGCCATGCTGAACAGGACTCGTTGGTTGAGATACAATTGCCAAAATCGATCCCTGTGGTGAAGCTGTATAACAAGATCGATCAGATCGATCAACCGGCCTGCATCAAGCGGAATGATGACCACACGGAAATATACCTGTCTGTAAAAACAGGTGCCGGGATAGCATTTGTGCGCGAGCACCTGAAGCATGTGAGTGGTTACACCTCAGCCGAGTCTGGTGTATTCAGCGCCAGAACGCGGCACATACAGGCGCTGGAGACATGTGAGATTCATATTCACAACGCAAAAAAACAGCTGTTAGACAATAAAGCAGGCGAACTCGCCGCAGAAGAACTGCGTTTAGCACAGCAATTCTTATCAGAAATTACCGGTGAATTCAGTAGTGATGACCTTTTAGGGCGTATATTTACAAGTTTTTGTATTGGTAAATAACCATATCTATCTGTTTTATATAATAATAATATTTTATTGTAATAGAATGTAAATTTCTTCAATAAGTACTTGCTTATATTACTTGTTACTTATACACTTTCCCTGTACTCAAGAATTTATACAAATACTCTCAACAGGAGAATCATCATGAAAAAGATTATCGCAATAGTTGCCTTGGTTGCTGCTACCGCATTTACAGCTCAGACTGCAAATGCATGGTGGGGCGGTCCCTGGAACAACAATGGTTATAACAGCGGCAATGGTTATGGCAATGGTTATGGCAATGGTTATGGAAACGGCACAGGTAATTTCTCATTTGGCATGAACGGCAATGGCTACGGCAATGGCAATGGCAATGGCAACGGCTATAACGGCTATAACGGCTACAATGGTTATGGCAACGGCTATGGTAATGGCAATGGATATAACGGCTATAACGGTTACAATGGCAACGGCTATGGTAATGGCTACGGCAATGGTTCAGGTAATTTCTCATTTGGTATGAATGGAAACGCCAACAGCAACATGTATGGCAACGGCTACAATGGTTATAACGGTTACAATGGTAATGCTCCTTACGGGTATGCACCTGCACCATATGGCCACCCTGCAGCACCTGTTGCGCCAGTAGCACCTGCCAAGTAAATCTGGCTGTAGTAGTAAATTAGCGGGACAGACTGTTCCGTAAAGAAGGGGGTCGGGGTCAAGCTCGCCCCCCTTTTTTTATTGGTAAAACTATCGGATTGTTCATTATGAATCTGCGCGGGCAGGTACAATTGATACTGTTTGTTTTCGGGCTGGCACCACTGCTGGCTTTGTTATTGCTGAACGTGCCGATGGTATATGAACGCATGCAGGGTTTTTACCAGACAGCCTACCTGCAGAATTTGCGAGCAGAATTCAACGATCTTGAGCAGCATCTGGCCACACGAAAAGAGGCGCTGAGGTGGTTGGCGAAGTTACCGGAACCAGGCGTGGTTAATGAGGTTTCCGGGGATAATGTAACGTTAAGTGACGCACAGCAAGATCAGCGATCACGATATATCGGCTGGCTAAATCATGTTTTGTATGATCAGCTGGACATCATAGAGATTCAGTTTTTTGATAGTAACCGTATCAGCTTGCTAACCCTGGCAAGAAGCCCGGTAACGCTAAAATTCTATAAAGTGGCGGCCAGTGCGAGCGTAACCGATCCTGAGCTATTGGCGTCAGCTCTAAAGATTCGTCCAGGTGGAATCCTGGCTGGATCAATCCAGGTAAATGAAGTCGCTATTGATAACGACCCGCGGTATTTTATGACGTTACAGTTGGTTGGCCCGATGATTAATCTTCGTCAGGATAAGAACAAAAATATTCAGGCCACCACCGCAGGAGCCGTGTCCATAAGAGTAGACGTTAGTGGTCTGGCCAGGGCCTTTCCTAATACCACCTGGGTGCTAGACAATGGCAGATATGCAAAGACCAGCAGTTATAGCGCAGGAAGTGCATTTAAGGATTACAAAGGTCTGGAGGCCATCTTCAAATCAGGCAGGATGTCCTTATGGAAGGAAAGCGAAGAACACCCCATGTTCTGGGTGCCAATGTTCCTGACAGAAACGCATGGCCCATTATGGGTTGGAAGATCTGTAGACCCGTCTGCGATCAATGAGTTTAACAGGAAAATGCTGGAAAGACTGGCGATCATTGTCGTCGTGCTGTTGGTGCTGGTATGGCTGGTAGCAAGAAGAGTTGCTAATCGTACATCAAGACTGAGTAAAGACCTGCTTGCAGGTGTAAGCAACATTCTTACAGAAAACAGGCCCGTTCAGTTTGGCTGGAAGAAGCCGGCTGAATTAAAAGAACTGGGAGAAAAGCTCGACGAACTAGCCAGCAGGCATATCGCTAATATCAAGGATATACACCAGCATACTCAAAAGCTTGAGCAGTCCAATAGTTACAAATCAGAGTTTCTTGCAAATGTCAGCCATGAATTAAGAACCCCGTTAAATTCAATACTTTTGCTTTCAAGCCTGTTGAGCAAAAATGGTAAAAATAACCTGGAACTGGAACAGGTACAGCAGGCAAAAGTAATCAATAATGCAGGCAACGATTTAAAAGTTTTGATAGACAATATTCTTGACCTGTCGAGGATTGAAGCAGGTCGTTGCGTCTTGCATGTAGATAAAATTTCGATAAACAAGGTAGTTGATAACGTATTTAGCCTGATTAACCCTCAGTTTGAGGAAAAGGGCTTACCACTCGTCTTTACCAATGAGACAGATGTCCACCTGGTCAGTGATGCAGATAAAATTAAACAGATACTGTTAAATTTTACCTCTAATGCGTTGAAGTTCAGTAGCAATGGCGACGTAAGTATTCGAGTAGAGGTAAAGCCGGAATTCAGACAAAAAGAATGGGCTGCTGGAATAAGTATCGTAGATAGCGGTATCGGTATCAACGAGCAGAAACTGAAAACCATATTTGAGGCGTTTACCCAGGCCGACGGCTCGACCAGCAGGCGTTACGGAGGAACAGGTCTGGGGTTAACAATAAGCCGGCAGCTGGCACTGCTACTGGAAGGAGATATTGGCGTTACCAGCGAGCAAGGGAAAGGTTCGTGTTTTACGCTGTATTTGCCGGAAGTGATTTCCAGTACAAATAAAAGCCTGGAGAAGAATTCGGCCCGGCCTGTGGTCTCCAGACAATCTGACACGCACAAAAATCTGGCTGGAAATAAAATATTAATTATAGATGAAGACCTGAGGTCAATAATGGCATTGAAAGCAGTGCTTGATAATTGGGGTATAGAAGTCATGGCCGCGTCAGGTATGGATGAAGCTAAAGAGACACTGGACAAAGAAGAGGCGTTTGATTTTATTATTGTCGCGAGTGATAGTTGTTTGTCAAATGATCTGGAAGACCTGTTTACAGGGATAAGAAACCATACTAATAGAAAGGCAAGAATCATAGTGCAACTAAATCAGCTAGCAGAGCACAGCGAGTCACAGTGTCAGCAAGCGGGAGCCGATGCGGTGATCTACAAACCACTGGATATGGATCAACTCGAGGTTACCCTGTCAGCAGGGTGTTGTGAGGAGACATGAACCGATACGCTGATTTTAGAATGTTGATCGTTGATGACAATGTTAACAACCTGTTTACATTACGCAGCCTGATAACACAGCATATGGACTGTGAGGTGCTGGAGGCTGACAGTGGTCAAAAAGCCATAGACATTGCCGCACAGGATGGTGCGATTGATCTGATAATACTCGATGTGCAGATGCCAGAGATGGACGGTTTTCAGGTTGCCAGCATGCTGAAAATCCGTACACGGACGAAAAATATCCCCATAATATTTCTGACGGCCGCCTATAAGACAGATGAGTTTCAGAAAAAAGGTTATGAAACAGGCGCTGCAGATTATTTGTTAAAACCGATAGAAGACAATCTGCTTATCAATAAAATCAGTACCTATTTCAGGTTAATTGAAAAAGAAAGGCAATTAAACCTGGAGCTGGAAAAAAGAGTAAAGCAAAGAACAGCAGAACTTGAACAGGTCACACGTTATCTGAGAGGGATACTCGATAATATGGGTGAGGCCTTGCTGGTGCTGGATGTTAAGGGCCGTATTACGTCGGCCAACCCGGCTGCCTGCAAGATGCTGGGATATAGTCAGGACCAGCTGTGTGGACTCACGATAGGTGATGTGTTTGAGGAAGACGAAGCCGAGCAGGCAAACGCCTTTATGGGAACCTGGCTGGAGGCGGTGATCAGGGCAACTGATATGAAAGATATCGACGCCCGTTTTATAGCAAGTGACGGAACGCGCGTACCTATACGCTTTTCCAGAACGGTAATGCAAGACAATGATGAGAATGTAAGTGATATTATCTGTATAGCCAAGGACATGACGGGTTTTCAGAGACTGGAATCTGCACACTAGTTCTGAATTCAGGGCAGCAGAAATTATAGTTAACGGGCAACCGGCCAAGGAGCACACATGAACGACGATATTCAAATACCAGCTGAAACGGATGGTACGAATGAGGACACTACGCTGACTGCCAACGCCCTGAAAGCAATGGCTCACCCGCTACGCTGGCGTATACTTTGCACACTGGGCACAAATGAAATGTCAGTGAGTGAAATTGTAGACAGTATTGGCACAACACAAAGCAATATTTCACAGCATCTGGAACAGCTGCGGAACAAAAATATTTTGATAACTCGAAAGGAAGCAAATCGTATGTATTATAAAATCAGGAATGATCAGCTTTTGCTGCTGATCGGAAATATGCGAGAAGTGTTATGCCTGGCAAATCTGGAAGATAAAAGATATTAAACGGATGTCATCTGATTATTGTTAGGTATTTACCAAAAAAGCGTGCTTTGAATCCATGATCTGGAGTGAATACGTTACGACGGGTCGGTTAATAGTTAATACGAATGTAAAAGAGTGACCCCTATCATGTAGTCATCAGGTCGAACGTGACCTGTCTAATTCTAAACATGATGGGAGTTACAAAATGAAAACAATGAATATGGTATTAGTTGTGGGTTTGTTGGTAGTAGCAGCAAACGTGGCGGCAGCAGACAATGAAAGTGCATGTGACGTGAGCAAGATGTCTGATCAGCAATTTAATGATTGCATCGTTGTCGAAGGTTCGGATCAGACCTGGTCGTCATATCAGGCTGAAATGCGGGAGCTGGATGAGCTGATACGCGAGCAGCGTAATGTCAGCAAAGGTATTGCAAGTCGCTAATGCTGTCGACAGACGAGGCGCTGTGCGTTGCGATAGCACGTACAGCACCTCGTATAATAAGCAATATCAGTAGCTTATAAGTTTTGCGACCCGATAAAGGTAGCTTAAAGCAGGCGATAGTAACCCCGGTGATTATGGTGGCTGCCGACCAAAATTGGCCAGGCTACTGAAATAGCATAAAATAGTGCGAGATTTCTCCCTGGGTAAGTCGATGCAGTACGCACAAAAATTTGATGTCATTGTCATAGGTGGTGGACATGCCGGCACAGAGGCGGCGCTTGCGGCCGCGCGTGTGGGCCAAAGTACGTTGCTGCTTACTCATAATATAGAAACACTGGGACAGATGAGCTGCAACCCGGCTATTGGCGGGATAGGCAAGGGCCACCTGGTCAAGGAAGTGGATGCTCTGGGTGGTGTGATGGCACATGCAGCTGACCTGGCCGGTATCCAGTTTCGTATACTGAATTCACGTAAGGGGCCTGCTGTCAGGGCGACACGTTGCCAGGCCGACCGGGTACTGTATCGTCAGGCGATTAGACAAGTCCTTGAAAATCAGCCAAACCTGAGTCTTTTTCAACAAGCTGTTGAGGATATTATTGTAGAGCAGGGCCGGGTGTGCGGTGTGATGACGCAGATGGGCCTGAAATTTCTTGCTGAAACCGTGGTGTTGACTGTGGGAACCTTTTTAGGTGGTCGCATACATATTGGTGAATCAAACTATGAAGGTGGCCGGGCAGGCGACCCACCCGCGAATGCCCTGTCACGGCGTCTGAGAGATTTACCCTTTCGGGTTAGCCGCCTGAAAACGGGAACGCCTCCACGTATAGACGGACGCAGTATTGATTACAGCGTGATGGAAGTTCAGCACGGCGACAAGCCTGTGCCTGTATTTTCATTTACGGGTAAAACGGAACAACATCCCAGGCAGATTCCCTGCTACATAACCCACACCAACAGCAAAACACATGAACTGATTAGTAACGGACTGGATCGGTCGCCCATGTATAGCGGTGAGATTGAGGGTGTAGGACCACGCTACTGCCCGTCTATAGAAGACAAGGTGGTACGCTTTGCAGAAAAGAACAGTCATCAGATTTTTGTGGAGCCAGAAGGCCTGACCACACACGAGGTCTACCCAAACGGGATTTCTACCAGCTTGCCTTACGATGTACAGCATGAGCTGGTGCAATCAATCAGGGGCTTTGAGCAGGCGCATATAACGCGTCCAGGCTACGCTATTGAATATGACTATTTTGATCCACGCGACCTGAAGAAATCACTGGAAACCCGTTTTATCGATGGCCTGTATTTCGCCGGACAAATCAATGGCACCACAGGCTATGAAGAGGCAGCGGCGCAGGGTCTCATTGCCGGTATGAATGCTGCTTTGAAAGCACAGGGCAAGGAGGCGTGGACCCCAGGGCGGGATGAAGCATATGCCGGCGTCCTGATTGACGACCTGACAACGCAAGGGACCCTGGAACCCTACCGTATGTTTACCAGCAGAGCAGAATACAGATTGTTGCTGAGGGAAGACAATGCAGATTTACGGCTTACTGAAACGGGCTACAACCTGGGATTGGTAGACAAAATACGCTGGCAACATTTTGTAACCCGGCAGGAAGCGATAGAGCAGGAGAAACAGCGCCTTAAAACCACATGGATCAACCCTGCCCGACTTTCCGAAAAGCTTATGACAGAGGTACTGGGCAAACCCTTACTCAGAGAGGCCAATCTGGAAGACCTGCTAAAACGACCAGAAATGGATTACCATAGTATCCACCGTCTGAACGGCGCCGGTGATGCTGTAGCAGACATCGAGGTTGCCCGGCAGGTTGAAATCCAGATTAAATACAGTGGGTATATTGAGCGCCAGCAGCAAGAAATTACACGCCACATCAAATACGAAGCGCGCGTGATACCTGCGGCTCTGGCATACGAAAACATCAAGGGGCTATCCAACGAGGTCAGGTTAAAGCTGCTGGATCACCGACCAGAAACTATCGGGCAGGCCGCACGTATCCCTGGTGTCACACCGGCAGCCATCTCATTGTTGTTGATATACCTGAAAAAAAGAGAGTATAGTGAACGGAACCAGGCTGGTTAACAGCGGTCTGGTATCGTTATAGTCAATTACCTTAAATATAATAAAAAAATCAAAACAGAGGTGCTTCATGTATAAATTTATCGTCATACTTCTGATAAGCCTTTCATCGTCGATCGTCTGGGCTGACCATGGCAATCTCATTAGTAAAAAAAGTGCGCACAGCGTCTCGGTTACCATTAACAAACTTGAGAGCGTGCTTAAGAAAAAAGGGATTACAATATTTGCGCATATCGATCATCAGAAGGGTTCTAAAAGTGTGGGCAAGAAACTTCGCCCTACCGAACTATTGATATTCGGTAACCCTAAACTGGGTACACCACTTATGCAAAGCCGGCAAACAGTCGGTATCGATTTACCCATGAAGGCCCTGGCATGGGAAGACGAGAATGGCCAGGTCTGGCTGACATATACTAAACCGGCAGCGATGGCAGAACGTCATCACATCACAGACAAAGAAAAAATCATAAAAAAAATGACCGGCGCGCTTAACAAGTTCACAAATATAGCCACAGCTCCCTGAGTTACACCTACGGCAAGATCCATTCAAGTGTCTTCAGACAGTCGCGCCCTGCTCTCACAGGGCATGGAAAAGCTTGGGCTTGAGCCAGATGAAAAGCAAATCTCACGTTTTCTTGCGTATGTAAAATTATTACAAAAATGGAACAAGTCATTTAACCTGACTACTGTTGATACAACTACGGGTATTATTTCACAGCATTTACTGGATTCTCTTGCTATAACAAAATATATAAATGTTGCGTCAGTCGTTGATGTGGGCAGTGGAGCCGGTTTGCCGGGAATACCACTAGCGATCATGTTACCCGGATTGAGTGTGACATTATTGGACAGTAACGGTAAAAAAACACGATTTCAGAACCAGGTAGTTATGGAGCTGGGGCTGGATAATAGTGAGGTGATTCAATCCCGTGTTGAGCTGTACAGGCCTGATGTGGTTCCGGGTATGATTACTACACGTGCCTTTGCCCCGTTGCAGAGAATGGTAAAAAGTTGTGAACATCTGCTACATCAGGGTATACCGTTATTGGCGATGAAGTCTGCGGGTGTCGATCGTGAACTTGAAGAATGGTCGCGCACGGACTGGGACATACGGGTAGAAGAGCTGGGTGTACCCGGTATTTCAGCGAAACGCTATGCTGTGCTGATAAACGAGAAGCGCTAGACACAACTGGTTGTTACGCACCATAAAATATTTCAGGAGATTATAAGGATGTATAAATCTATTAAGTTAATATCTCTATTAACCGGGATGACGCTATTATCCGCTTGTGCAGTACAATCTGCTACACAGGTGAAAACCTTTACCAACGCAAGTAGTGACCTTGTCATCGAAACGCAGGACTTGATGAATGAGCTGGATGATTCCACGATAGACAGAAAGCTGTATTTGCTGGCAACCGATGAAAATAAAATATCCAGTAGTCTGTCCATCGAAGACCTGCAGAAGATTCGCGGTATTTACAGCACACCCCAGGGACAAAAAGCCCCTGTCATGAAAGCCTTGTCCGCATTATACCAATACAGTGAATCACTGGGCATGCTGAGCACGGCCATGTTACGTGAAGATATCGACCAGGCGGCACAGAATTTATATGGTTCTTTTAACAGTATGGGTACGCAATATCAGAAGCTGACCAGAAAATCGCTGCAGCGGAATGAAAAAGCACTGGGCGTGATAACAACCCTGATTGACGGCATAGGTGTTGTTATCGTCGAACAAAAAAGACGTAAGGCGATTAAAGAAATTGTTATTAATAGCGATCCGTATGTTGCATTGCTGGCAGATGCCATATACGACAAGATTGGACAGAATATTGACGTATTAAAATTAAACTACAGACAGATTTTAAATGAGAGAATAGTGTCGTTCAGAAAACGCGCATTAAAAATGAAAATCGAGACCCGGGTAAAAAAGTTGCGTGAACTAAAGATGGAGACAGATTATCTTGATTCTATCGATGCCATTTATGCGACAGCCAAACAGGCCGTACTGGCACTTAAAAAGGCACATGCTGTACTGCGTGATACCGTTAGCCAGGATAAATTTAGCAGCGCACAACTGAGCCAGGCAATTGGTGATATTAATTCACTCAAAAAGCATATGAAATCTTTTTCCAGGGCACTGTAAACAAGGAGCATTATCATGAGCACATTACGAAAAAACCTTACCGATACCCTGAATGAGCTGCAATCATTGATGATGGCCAATATTACAGATGAACAAAGAGAGACCCTGCGTAAACGTATCAGAATCCTGTTTGCACAACTGGACGAAGTCCTGGTTCAGGATTTATCTGATTCCAGTGATGATTTTAACCAGGCACTGGCCGCTTTACAAAATTCGGCTCAGGCTGCAGAAGATGCAAAAAACGATATTGACAAGGTTGCCAGTGTAATCAATAAAACAGCCGACGCAATAGGCAAGCTTGAAAAAGTACTTAAAATGGGAATAAAGATCGTAGCCTGATCGATTAGCTACCAGGTATAGGTGACACCCGCCAGGCCATAGACAAGATCGTCACCTGTGGATACAGTTGAATAACCTGTCTCTAGCGAGAGCATCCAGCTGAATTGACTAAAGTAGTCCAGCCGTACAGTAGTCAGATCGCTGTGCGCGCCATCAACCGCAGATTCAATACGGGTCTGCTCAAGTCCGATTCTTTGTTTTAATAAATTATAGGCAAGCTCGATCGAGGCGTAATAATCTGTTAGACCCCTGGAGTACGACAGGGCCTGCAAAGAGAGCGTGCGTCCGACGAATGGCCGGTCAAAAATTTCTGGGCTGATAGAATAGTCATAGACTTTACCGTTTACGGTAACTTCAAATGGATCAAAACCATAATAGTTGACATCCAGGACGATAGCCGTGCTATAGAACGAGCGCGATATGCGCCGCCTCCGGCGTTCCTGACTATACAGTTCTATATCCCTGTATTCCGGGCTGATCAGAAAACGCCAGTCTCCGCTGTTAATGCCTAATTCAAGGTTCAGGGTGTCGGTCCATATACGCTCACTGGCGCCCCAGCGCCAACGCTGAACGAATGAGCATTACTGCGTGCGGAAAACTCCATATAGGCACGGTCTGATTTAACATTATCAGTAGCCAGTTCAAGGTAGAGTGAATAGTCTGTCGGATCTGTATCGGCTAAAGCATTATTTAAAAAGAAAGCGATAGGCAACAGTATGACTGAAATAAATTTTTTCATAATTTTATAATACCAAGCCAGGCGGGGGATGGCTGGTTACTTGATGCTGGATCTAGCCTTTTTACCGTAAACGCAGAGTCAGTCAAGGCGCTTGCCCATCGTTGGACCTGCTGTGTTTCCAGTTTGCCATTTTGATGGCCAGGGTAAGCGATGATACTGAGTTTGCCGCCTGGTGCCAGTAATACGCACGCCAGATCAAGCGCCCTCAGAGTTGTATCAGTCTGTGTGGTGAGCTGATGATCTGCGCCGGGCAGATAACCGAGGTTGAACATAATGGCTGTAATCGTTCCATGAATTGACCTGGGTATATGCTGTGACATGGTTTGATGGCCACCGTGTACCAGCTTCAACTGCTGTAACTGACCCGCCTGGTCCAGTCGCAGACGTACAGTTCGAATGGCCTGCTCCTGCACGTCGAAGGCATATACAGTCCCGCTTTGGCCCACGCCCTCGGCCAGAAGCAGCGTGTCATGACCGTTTCCGGCTGTGGCGTCGATGACGGTATCGCCCGATTTGATTCCCTGTGAAATAAAATCACGCGCATAGTCTGTGAGCCGAATATCAGTCAAAGTGGCAGGCTTCCAGGTAGCGGCTAATATCACACTCAGCATCAACAGGTTTTTGTTGACAAAGCAAGCGAGTAAACTGTTTTAGATAGGACGGTATCGTCAGGCTGCCTTTGGAGCCGAAGCCATTAAAAATAAACAGCGGGTCGTATTTTGGATGTTTACCAATGAAAGGCATGCGATCACGAGTCGCAGGGCGTACCCCCGCATGGTGCGACAGGCAGGTAAAGGGCTTGCCGGATGTTCTCAAGTTGAGCTCAGCCAGGAGTTGCTTACGACCAGCCGGAACAGGCGCCGGATCGGCATGGTCTACGTGTATGGTCGCGCCATACCGATAGGTGTTGCCTTGTAGTGGCAACAACCAGTTTCCAAAATTGAGTATGGTGTCATCGTGGATAGCAGGGCCACGGAGCGTTAATATATCACCATGCAAGGCCTGCATCGGTAGCCAGTCAAACCAGGGGTTGTTCAGCATCCGTGCACCATCACAGAATATCGCCTGTCTGGCCTGCAGGCCCTGCCATTGAATCGAGTCAGCGTTGACCTGGAGTTGGTTATATTTAACAGCGCTACTCACGGTCATATTGTTGTTGTCGAAGTACTGCAGCAGCAGATCAAGGCATTTGCAAGTATCCAGGTAGCCACCCTTGCGAATATAAAAACCGCCCAGCTCATGAGAAAGGGGTATCGTCTGTGTTGCCGGAGAAAATGGTTCGCCCAGATATTCTCTATAGCGTGGCTGGCTGGCACGTTTCCGATACCAGTCCTGTTCCTGATCATTTTTGAACAAGCGCGCGATTTTACGTGGATAGAACACGGTCGTAGAAAAGAAATCTGCGATTTGCTGATACAGGCTGTTAGCGGCAGCAAGTTGTCTAGAGGTGTTATCTGCCAGCGCAAGACGTAAGCCGGTAATCGGGTTGATCATTCCGCCCGCAACACGTGAGGCACCGGCATAGTCCGGATCGTGCGCGATGTTGACAGAAAACCCCTGCCGGTGCAGGGTCCACGCAAGCAGGCTGCCAGCCAGGCCCTGCCCGATAATCAGAAAATCCAGCTCTTTCATGTCAAAAGGTTATAATATTCAGCAGTAGGAAGCAGCTGTTTTATGCGAGCAATTGCTTGTTTGATGTAATAAAACTCATAAACACACCTGTAATATAAATAGCCTTCCCGTTAAGCCATTGATTTAGAATATGTAATATTTTTATTATTAATCCATACCCAGCACGGGTTAAACTCAAAGCTGCACTATTTAAAAACATACTCAGAATTTATTTTTATGACCAGAATATTTGCTGTTGCCAATCAAAAAGGAGGTGTGGGTAAAACCACCACCACCGTCAATCTTGCCGCTTCACTGGCAGCAACGCG
>ENA-ORDP01000271-ORDP01000271.1-marine-sediment-metagenome-genome-assembly--contig:-NODE-271-length-35014-cov-10.518522_pt1 | contig 35014 bp, 32 predicted proteins | sample MGYA00248627_ERZ508539 | MGnify/ENA primary metagenome ERZ508539 (study PRJEB26208, sample SAMN05571518) | marine sediment metagenome | biome: deep sea; feature: Hydrothermal vent; material... | reverse complement strand
CGGAGGGAACGACAACAACAAACGGTTCATCATATAAGGGTAAGGTTTCTATCCCCGGCTCTTCATAAGGGTAAGAGATGATGATGACATCCAGCTGACCCTGCTTAAGCAGTACTGTCAAGTTTGCGGTATAGTTTTCCTGCACCACTAACGGCATTCCCGGTGCCTGTTCGTGCAGTACCGGTATCAATCCGGGAAATAGATAAGGGCCAATCGTGTAAATGGCACCTATACGCAAAGCGCCCACCAATGGCCCTTTCCCCGACTCGGCCATTTGCCTAATAACATCAATTTCCTCAAGCACACGCTGCGCCTGTTCTACAATCTGCTCACCTTTTTCCGTCAGCATCACTTCATTTCGCGAGCGCTCGAACAAAGGCATACCTAGCTCATCCTCCAGTTTACGAACTCCGATACTCAATGTAGACTGGCTGACAAAACAGGCCGCTGCCGCACGCCCAAAATGTCGCTCTCGGGCGACTGCAACAATGTAACGGAGTTCTGTCAGAGTCATACGTCACCTAAATTGATCATTTGTCTTCGATTGATATTATCAATAATGTACTGGCATGTATTCTTCTTTTTAGTTTATGATCAAAATTCCAGGTTATTTTCAATATAAAAACCATCACAACACACGGAGCTATCCATGCCCTTACTTCTAACAAGAAAGCCAAACACGCTCACACTGTCTACCCTGATACCCCTCTCACTTGCGCTATTTCTCAGCCTTTCTTCTACGCTGCTGGCAGATGATGTCAAAGACCAGATTGAGGAGGCGATAAAGGCCTATGAAAAAAATGACTACAACACGGCCATCACTGCCCTCGATTCTGCTTCCACACTGATCAGGCAGAAAAAAGGCGAACTGGTCAGCAAGCTCCTGCCTGAACCACTTAACGGCTGGGAAGCAGGAAAAGCTAAAAGTAGTGCGGCGGCCGCTGGCATGTTTGGTGGTGGAATTAGTGCCGAAAGACGATATACACGAAAGGACGATGGCAAGACCGTAGCACTGACAATCTCAATCACAACAGATTCACCACTTATTCAAACTATGGGCATGATGTTTTCCAACCCAATGTTCATGGGACAGGACAATAAACTAACCGTCATCAATGGCGAAAAAGCCATTGCCAATGAACGAGATAATTCTCTTACATCAATGGTCTCTAACAAAGTGCTGGTAAAAATAGATGGTGATAAAAAGGTATCACCGAAAACACTAAAAGAATACTTCAAGAGTATCGACTTCAAGGCAATCAAAGAATATGCTCAGTAAATAATAAGATCTGTAATAATGGCAATATTTTTTCATGGGGTTACAGACCGATAGCCGATTCGAACACTTTTTTATCACCTCCAGGTTAAATCCGGGTTCGGGTTCGGGTACTGATTATGAATAGCTCTATTTTGTGTGTGTCTGCGCACTAGGCCGGTGCTATTAAAAGCGGTGGTAATTATCGATAGTGATAAAAAGAATCGATCGTTAGAAACGCTAAAAGAATACCCGCACCACCTTGACTATGGATGATTACTGAGCCATGCTAATAATCACCCTGATTCGTCAGATGTGACTATAATAAAAAAGTTTAGATAAGTACTCAGTAAATCTAATACCAATAAAAAACTGACATTTCAAATAGTTCAAACTATCTCTGGATACCTTAATGAAATGTATTAAAGTTTTAGTATCAGTTCTTATATTTGCTATTTCAGGCCTGGCAACAGCCCAGACCGATGAGTTCATTTTCACTTCCCCTGCGCGTGAGAAACCTTCAGAGGGCAAAGCAATGTATGGACCCATTGCTGATTTTCTGACCAGCAAAACCGGTCATACTTTTGCTTATAAGTACCCGGACAACATGCTGTCTTATATGAAAGGGGTACGTATGGGTGAATATGATCTGGTATTCGATGGCCCCCATTTTGTCAGTTGGCGGGTAGCTGCTCTGCAACATACACCCCTGGTTCGTCTGCCTGGAAAACTGGTATTCGTAGTGATCTCCAGAAAGGACAATGCTAAAGTAACCAAACTAGTAGATCTGGCTGGCAGAACCGTTTGCGGCCATGCCCCACCTAACCTCGCTACATTAACTATGCAGAATCAGTTCAAAAACCCGGCCAGGCAACCAAGAGTAAAGGTAGTCCGTGGTTTTAAAAATGTATATAAAGCTATGCTTAAAGGTAAATGTGATGCCGCTGTCATCCCGGCAAAGGTCTACAATAAGCTCAATAAAAAGGATGAACAGAAACAAACTCAGGTATTATTCCGCAGCAAAGGTTTACCTCACCAGGCGATCAGCGCAAGTCCAAAAATACCCGATGATGTCCAGCAGGAAATACGGGCAGCCCTGCTTAGCCCGGAAGGCATAGTGGTAACAGAAAAGCTACGAAAACGATTTGCCGGTGGAAAGAAAATGATTGCTACCGACAGGGCTGAATATGAAGGATACGCATACTTACTAAGTGATTTCTGGGGATTTGAACTGTAACAAGAGGCCCCTTTTATACTCTAGGGAACCTCTGATTAATTCTGGACGAAGTAGATTACGATCTAAAATATTCAGGTTTGAGGCGTAAATCGCACGTAATAGCTAGCTATTGCGAAGGTTTGCAACGAAAAAACTGGATATTTTAGGCGTGAGATACGAGTTCACGAATTGATCAGAGGCTCCCTAGGGCACCTCTAAGGAATCCCTGCTCATAATCCTTGTCGGCCTGTTTTATCTACTTGCCGCATACAGTCATCAACAAACCACAGACCCACTGGAACTACTGTGGGAGAAAACTGCAAAGAACAATGAAATTTTAGTCATTTTCCTGCCCGATGTGCGTGATGATAAGGAAGATTTTTTAAATAAAGGAACGTTTGGGTTATTAAGGGAAACGGACCTCAGAACAGTTCTGGTAGCGGCTGATCTGCACCTGGCATTTCTGCAAGCTGGCACAATGATAGATCGCCTGAATAAAGATATTATTGCTCCAGCGCACGAACAGGGCCTTTAAGTTCTGAATCGAAGCAATATTATTCCGTTCTCATGTTGAGATAATGCTTCTTGCAAAGGACTGCGCAATTCGCTGCGAAGTACACTTTGCAGCTGCACGCCTCAGCAGAGGTATGGCATGTGATCAGAGACTCCTTAAATAAATCCAGAAAGTAAAAAATGAAAAAAGATCTGTTCAAACGCAAACGGCTTTCGGCCTATGATGCCATCTATGAAGCCCAGAAAATTGCCTATGCACCACTGGTTTTCCAGGCAGTGCGGACGATGCGTGAGCTTGGGATACTGACACAGCTGGACGAATATAAATCCGGGGTGTCGGCAAGGGACATTGCTGAAAAACTCAAGCTCAGCCTTTATGCTGTAGAAACGCTGCTGGAGAGCGGCTTGAGCTGTGGTGTAGTTGAAATTGATGAAGACGAAATGTATCGCCTGAGCAAGACCGGCGTTTATCTGCTACATGATGAAATGACCCGTATCAACATGGATTACAATCATTACATCTGCTATCAGGGCATGTATCATCTAGATGAGGCCTGTAAGACTGAAAAACCGGCTGGCTTGCGTGTTTTTGGAGAACAATGGCAGACACTCTACCAGGCCCTGCCTCACCTGCCCGAGAAGATTAAAAAAAGCTGGTACGCCTTCGACCACTTCTATTCGGACTCAGCCTACCCGGTAGCTCTTCCCATTATTTTCCAGTCCAGCCCAAAAACCATGATGGATATCGGCGCCAATGTCGGTAAATTTTCAATTCTTGCCGCAAAGTACGATCCAGATGTCCGCATCACCATGGTAGACCTTCATGATCAATTACAGAATGCGGTCAATAATGTCTCAGAAGCAGGTCTGACTGACCATATAGATTCACTGGCTATGGATTTGCTGGACAGGACACAAAACCTTCCACAAGGCATCGACGTATTCTGGTTGAGCCAGTTTCTGTCCTGCTTCGGTAAACAGGAAATCATCAGCATACTGCAACGTATCGCCAAGGTTATGGGAGACAATAATCGCCTTTATATTTTAGAAACCTGCTGGGACCGGCAGCAACACGAAGCCTCAGCCTACTCGCTGATCAATACATCACTGTATTTTACCGCTATAGCCAGCGGCAACTCAAAGATGTATCACTCGGATGAGCTTGTTGAATGTGTCAACAAAGCGGGACTTACCGTCTGTAACATTCACGATAATATTGGTATTTGTCATACTTTGTTTGAATGTGGCAGGGATGGGAAAAGCCTACACGATCCCACCATTAATACCAATAACTTGCCCCGAGATATAAGCCGCCTGATCTGAAGCAAGAAACGCAACCAGATCCGCAACCTCATCGGGTGTTCCAGCTCGTTGTGCCGGCACCATTTTTTTTATTGTTTCTTTATCAAATACGTTGTCAGACATCTCACCCTGTATAATTCCCGGCGCCACGATATTAGCCGTAACACCGCGGGAGGCCAATTCCTGCGACAGTGACTTAATCGCCCCATGCAGCCCTGCCTTTGCTGCAGCATAGTTGGCCTGTCCACGATTACCCAACTGGGCAGCGACGGAAGAAATTGCAATCACGCGGCCCCAGCGAGTACGCATCATTGGTAGCAGCAAGGGTTGAGTCACATTATAAAAACCGTGCAGGGAAACATCTATGACGCGATGCCATTGCTCGTGGCTCATGCCTGCCAGCGGTGCATCATCATGGATGCCGGCATTACTGACGATAACCTGTATCGGGCGACCTGCAAGTTCGCTTTCCAGGATTTTCCTGCTTGCTTCTGCATCGGTAACATCAAAACAGACGCTTTCAGCCGACCCACCGGACTCGAGAATCGATGCAGCGACTTGCTCAGCGCACTCTGGTCGATTCATTGCATGAACAATGACATGCAGTCCCTGCTGGGCCAGTTTATGACAAATGGCAGCACCAATATCGCCGCTGCCACCAGTTACCAGTGCCTGTTTCATGATTTTTTTACCTTTGATGTTGCTGTGCTGACATCATTACTGTCACCCTGCCCTGCACCAGCAATCGGGACAAAGCATAGAGACTAAACTGATAGATCATTCCTTTTGCATCACCGATCAAACGTTCTGCCCTTATCGTTAGTGGATGGTCGATATCATGCAGCCAGCTCACTTTGAATTCTACATCATGCACAGCGGCCAGATAGGATGCCTGCCCGGCTATTTCATCATTTTCAGCGAGCAGGCTTCCATGTACTGCCATTGCCTGTGCACCATATTCGATAGCGATAACTGAGGATAAAGCCCCATCGCAACTTAAAGGATTGCCCTTATCCCTGTGACTGACTGCTTCACATACTATTCCCTTGCTGTCCCACTTCAGTACCCGGTTCAGCAAACACATACTCCCGCTATGTGGTATTCGCCTGCAGAGCTCATCCCGCTCAATCATTTATTTTGAGTTCCAGCTCAAGCCCCTGCCCGTGGAGATAAGGCAAGCTCATCTTTGCAGATTGCTCTAGTGCAAGATTCTGAAGCAAAGGCAGACACTGCGCCGCAGGATTTGCCCGTCGTAATTGCTCAAAGCCCGTATTTATCATTTCACTGTAGCGGGGATCCACGTCTTGTATTTTTACCGATAGACTGTACTTCGTCTGTTCCGGTACCAGTAATATCGCCACCCCAAAAGCAACAGTTATATTTCTGTGATTTCTTAATGCAGCAGGTGGCAGTGCATCATAAACAATCAATAGTACAGGGTGATCATCTGCCAGTATCTGTGTCATTGCTTCAAGCAAGCCGGCGCTGAATGTTACCTCACCGGCTGCAATGCTAGTTGTCGCAGCTTGTGAACCCGTAGCAATGGACCAGTAGCCTGCCGGTGCATTGTGTACAGAGTTATGAAAATGTGTTGGAGAAACTGGCTTACCAGGCAAAGTAAGGGCTGACAGTATACTGTCGACAATATTCAAATCCCCACTAGAGCAGGCAAACACTGATGTCAGCTCAGGGTCTGACACCTCTACCACAGACTGATCAGTCATAGCATCCTGTGCACATTGCAGGGCCAGTTTGATAGTATCAGTAGTGCGGCGCTTTTCGTTGGCAGAAAGAGAAGAAGGTTTTAGTAGCGGGAATTCTGCCGAGATTTCATAGTGCCCCCCGGATGCCAGTAAATCTCTGCCGCACTCCCAGCTTTCTATACCTGGCGCCACCAGACCTACCCCGGCTATACCGATAGTTTTCATGCAGGCCGCCCTATGATCAAACTTGAATTACTGCCACCAAATCCGAAGGAGTTGCTCATGACAATATCTATCTCTGAATTCGCTTCTGAGCTCGCGTCGAGTACTATATTCGAATGAATCTTGCTATCTATCCGCTGTGTATTCAGACTGACCGGCAACAGATTCTCCTCAATAGAGATGCACGAAAACACCGCACCCACAATGCCTGCAGCACCAAGTGTATGGCCGGTAAATCCTTTGGTAGATGAACAGAGGTTTTTGCCCGAAAATACCGTCATCATTGCCTGATCTTCTGCCAGATCATTGGCCGGCGTTGCCGTCCCATGCAGATTGATATAGTCAATCTGAGCAGGCTCAAGATTTGCACAGGCAAGTGCCTGCTGCATGGCCTGCACCGCACCCTTGCCTTCCAGATGGGGGCTGGACATGTGCCATGCATCAGAACTTTCGCCATAGCCAAGCAAACTTAATACACTCTCCTGATGCCCCGTTTCGAGCAAGATAAAACCAGCTGCTTCACCAATATTGATGCCATCCCGGTCTACATCTGCTGGACAGCATGGCTTGCTGGAGACCAGCTGCAAAGCATTAAAACCATACAGCGTCATCTGGCATAAACTATCAACGCCACCGACAATGGCCGCATCACATAGGCCCGCTTTCATATGCCGCACGGCAGTTGCAAATACACGGGCACTTGACGAACAGGCGGTTGAGATTACCTGCACCGTCCCACACAGACCCAGTCGTTTGACCAGATAAGCTGCAGGTGAAAAAACATCATGTGTCGTCTCGTACTTGAACCAGGCTGGCAGTTCCCCCGTTTCAGGGGCACGCGCAGCATAGGCCATTTCTGTCTGCTGAATACCCGATGTTGATGTGCCGATGAACAAACCAACACGCCCTGCCCCATAGTGTGCTTTAAGTTCTTCTATCGCCTCAAAGATACCATCCTGCTGCAAGCTTAACTCTGCCAGGCGATTATTTCGGCAATCAAAATCTGTCAGTTCTTTCGGCAGAATGACATCATCAACACCGTCAACCTGACCTATATAGGTATCAAATTCAATGCCCGCGAAACCATTTTTTTGCAGGCCGGTTCGCGATTGTTTCAGGGCTTCATAATTTGCAGATCGCCCTACACCGAGGGCAGTCGTCACGGTAGATGCTGTAAGTGAGATATTTTTATTCATTTTTTATTTCATCTTCATCTTTCATCTTTACACTTTTACCTTTCTCCTGAAGCTACCTGAAAACATCCAGGACAATACAAAAGCCGCAACTACTCCACTTGCAACGGTAATTCCTATCGCGTGCAGCACAGGTATGTTCGAAAACGCTAGCATAGCAAAAACAACCAGGCTTGAGATACTGCAGATGACTAACGAATAAGTGACAGTACCGGCGTTTTTCTGATCATCACGAATACTACTGAAAAACAACGCATAATCCAGACCAAGGCCGGCAACCAGTAACAGTGAAACAAGATGGAATAGATTCAAGGACTCACCCAGCCACAACGGTACCAGTGCGGCAAACAGCACCGCCAGCAACACCGGGGTAATTACTCTTATACTCCTGAGAATATCCTTAAGACCCATCAACAACACCAGCAGAATCACCACGGTAACCCAGGCTATCCGCTGCAACATTTCCTGACGGAATCCCTGCATTAATTCATTTGTGCCGGACTTGATATTTATAAAAGTTACCTGCGGCAATGTTGCTGCCCTGATTAATTTTTCCAGTGCATCCATGTTTTGCAAACCGGTCAGGTGAATGACTCCTGATACTCCCTGACCGCTAGTCGATAACAGACCATCCAGTGCTGTACCGATTATAGTACCCCGCAGGTCTATGGGTTTTAGAAAGCCCAGGGATTTCGAATTTTCCACCGCATCAAGAAAAGGCTTAAAACTCCCTGCTCTAAAGGGTAAACCCTGTAAGGCATCATCCATTCGCCTGGATAAAGTCTCCCGGTCGGGTAGCAGTGTTTGCCTAAGCTGCTGCGTGTGTATTGATGGCAACAACTCCGCAGCCGAGCGGAATGATGTTATGTAATTTTTCCGAATTGCCTGCTCCAGCACAGGTTTCAACTGTTCCTCTTTTTTCAGGACGTCTTCGACATCAGTCCCTTTAACTCGAATCAGACTGGTTGCTTCCGGCAGTCCTAAACTGCTGCGCAGCAGACGATCCTGCTGTATGAGTTCTGTCGGTACAGGACTTAATGCAGCGATATCACGCGACCAGATATCATACGGCAGAAAGAATTTATAACCGAGCAGACTTACTAACATGAAAACAAGCAGGGCGATTCCAGGCAGAGACTTCCATCTGCCATTCATTAGAGATAGCACTCGCCTCTGTAGTACAGATGTTTGTCCGGGGACATCCCGCTTCAGCGCCGGTAAAAGTGTCCGGGTAACCAATGCAGCCGTGATCAAACCGACCAGTGAAAATACACCCAGCTGAGACAGACCACTAAAATCAGTCCATATCATGGCTCCATAGCCCAGCGCCGTTGTCAACACACCGAGCTTCAATACCGGCCAGATATTAACCGCTGCCTGTTGCAGGGAACTCGTTTTCTTTGCATGTATGAAAAGATGCACAGGGTAATCAATCGTAACACCCAGCAATGTAATGCCAAAGGCCAGCGTAATCCCATGAATACTCCCATACAGCAGTGACACCGCTGCGGTGGCGATTAACAGACCAGCACCTATTGGCAACATGCTCAATAACACCAGCGTGCCGTTTCTAAACACTAAAAACATAAAGGCCAGCATGAAAATACCTGCAGCTATAGACAGCTGTCGGCTCTCCTTGCGAATGCTATCCCGCGCAGCAACAGCGAATAATGGTGCGCCACTAACTATAAGGGAAGAGTTTGTGTTCCCCCGAGTCTTCTTGAATGTGCTTAGAATACGATTGTATGCCTTCTCCTGGGCATCGATGTTGCTGCCGGGTTCTTTGCTGCTCGCAATCAGCAGTGCGCGATTCTTTTTACTCGAATACCAGACCTTATTCCGGCTCTCAAGGGTTGATTGATTGCCCTGTAAGTGGTCTGAAACGTGACGCATGACAGCAGTAGGATCAGAGACCAGTAATTGCTTGCTGAAACTGGAAAAGGGAGAGGTCATCTCCTCCAGCCGCCGCTGCAATGCACGTCTTAATTCTGTCACCGAGAATGAATCTTCCTGTATCGAATCGTCGAGTAAGTAGCGATACCTGAACAGGCGCTGCAAAAGGCTGTCATCAATTGCGGCTGGCCCATTTACTACTGAAGAGAACAGCCCTGATGCACGCAAACTAGTAGCCAGTTTCTGACTCTGGAAAATGATCTGTTGTGCATCAGAATCACGCGCTTCACCAGTGATGGCAATCAGCCACAGTCTGGCTGCAGACCCTTGCTTAATTTCTTCCAGTAATTGTCGCTGTTGATCATTTTTACCCGCAGGCATGAAGCTCGCGATATCAGTCTGTATCTGCGTATTGCTGAGCACCTGTAACAGGGCAAGTGTCAGGAGAACGAACCAGCCTAATCGTATCAGGAGTATCTTCCTGACCAGCATGACTATTCATTCACCTTAGAATCAAACGGGTAAAGCTGCATGCGTGTAAGGTCACCGTTACTATCTTCAACAACATACAACTGGACATCGTCACCCGTTCCTGATAATTCGAGTTTTTTTACATATACGGCGAGTTTTTTATCTTTCGGCTGCAGAATTAATTTCCATGCTGGCGGATCACCACTAAACGTAATGGAATAATACTTATTCAAAGTATCAAGGTCACCGGCAAGCACGGAACGGAAGGATTCGACAAATACCCGAACGAGTGGAAGATTTTCCAGGCTGCGCACTTGCAACTTACCGCCTTTATCGATTATCAGTTGCCTGCTATCGATGATGTAACGCATTTCTACAGGCTTCATCACACTACGAATCAGTTTGTCGGGAGCAATATATTCAAGCCTGCCCTCACTGTGTAATGATTCTTCCAGCATTTCCATTTGCTTCTCTTCTTTGTAGCTGACGACACGGTGTTTTACCGCCGCCATCGCAGCCATCAGCTTTTCAACCTCAGCTGCCCGTGCTGTCGGTACAACGAAACAGGCGAAGATCAACAACAGCACAAAGCTTCTAATCACGCTGCCAGAAATCATAAAAGTTAAACCAGTTATAGGGGGCCTTGCTGGCGTATTGTTCCAGTGTTCTAGCATAGCGGCAGATAAAATCTTCTATCGCCTGTGGCCTGTCTTCGCGTTTCACATCTGGAGCGTCGCTGAGTAAATCAAAATAAATCTGATAGTGATTGCCACCCAGATAGAGACCGAAACAGGTAAATACAGGCACTTTTAAGGCCATCGCCAGGATGGCTGGCCCTTTTGGGAAATTTGCTGTCTCACCCATGAACTGACAACTGATATGCTTGTCATCATCCATCGCCCTGTCAGCCAGCATGGCCACCATGCCGCCACCGTCCAGGCAGTCCTTGGCCCGCAACATTGTATCCGGGCGTCCTATTGGTAATACAGTTTTTGCTATTTCAGGTGCAAGCACATTTAGAAACTGCGTAATCGACTGGTTCTGTTCCTCCTGCATCAGGATACGCAACTCAAAGGTATCGTGATACTGATGCACGCCGGTCGCTCGCAAAACTTCAAAACTACCAAGGTGAGCACCAAGCAGCAAGCATCCCTGCCCTTTGCTGATATACGCCAGGACTTCTTCAGCATTAAAAGTTTCGATATTGAATTGAGACTCTCTGCCCAGCAGCAAATAGATCCTGTCCAGTATAGTCGCTGCAAAATAGCGGTGGTGATGAAAAACTTCCAGCCATGAAGGCTCCTTACCATTAATGCGCTGGAGAAACTCTCTGGACGCCTTTCGTGTCACTGAAGAAGTAGCAAAGAAATACAGCGTAATAGGATAAAGAAATAAAGAGGCCACCGATCTACCCAGGTGGCGTGCTATCCAGCTGATCACACTCAACCAGAAAACATTCCCACGCTCAGGCTGGTTAACCCATTGCTGGCTCATTGAGATCGATTAGCCTGGAATACCCATAACCCCTGCACAATTAGATCATCATTCTGCAGGCAGCGAAATTCAATCTTTGTAGTTGGGGAGCTATCGATTGTTTTCTTTTCTTCCAGCACAATATCCAGAGTCTGCGAAGACACATCACTCATCGATTTTTCGTCCATCAATAGTGGCGATAAAAACTTTACCGATTTCAGACTCGAAGCTTCTACAGAGGAGTGCTTCCATTCCTCTATACACTGACGAATGTAATCAAGTATCACCACTCCTGGCACCACTGGATGGCCCGGAAAATGCCCAGTAATACTCGGGTGAACGGATGATATGTTGATCTGTTTGCGTGTAGTCTGACTATCGCTCATCGATCTATCAATTTCCCCAATAATTTCATTATCTCTGAATGAGGCAATTTTCCTGTTTCATTCCGGGGTAGTGTATCAACTTTGAACACCGACCGGGGCAGGAACACCGGATCGATCTGCTGTCTAAGGGCTTTAATTACATCAACCTGAGACAACACAGGTGCGACGATGAACGCACACAGGCGTGAAACGCCTTCTGACTGTGCCTTCGTTTGTATGAATACACCATCTTCCATCCCTGGTATTGAGTTAAGCTTGAGATTCAGATCCGCCAGCGAGACACGTTTACCCGCAATCTTTATCATATCTGATGTACGTCCATACATCAGGAAATGCTCATCATCAAGCGTTTCGATCCTGTCTGCCAGTATTGGCTTGTGAGGTAAATGAGCTGCAGCCACTTTGACACAACCCTCATCAATTATCAGTTTCACATCATCATATAGAGTCCAGCTTTGCTCATCCACCGTGCTGCGAGAAGCGATCGCGCCGCATTCGGTGCTGCCGTAGATCTCCCTCAAACCCACACCAAACTCACGTTCCGCCCGGTCTGCATCTTCTCTGCTCAATGGTGCGGTTGCAGAAATTAGCTGACGCAGTTCAGGCCAGCTTAGCCCCGCCTGCACACAAATTCTAATGTGCAGGGGGGTGCTTAGCAGTGTTGCCGGCTTACTGGATAGTGACAGTGCCCGGCGAATATCTTCCGGGAAGAAAGGCATGCCACCGTATACAGATACAGGACTCATCATCGGTAGCAACACCGTAGTTTCCAGTCCGTACATGTGCTGAGCAGGCACCGTTGCCACTAAATAGTCTTCTTCATTAAAGTCATAGCGTAATTGTAGAAGTCTTACCCCCTGAACAAGATCACCCCAGAATTTTGCGTTGGCTGCAGGCTTACCAGTACTGCCCGAAGTGAACGCCAGACAGGCCAGCTGCCCGGAATCAATCAGAGGAATCTCAGCAATTGAACCCTGCGTAGCAGTGGCATAATCATACAGAAATGTCTCTGCATCGCAGACATAGTCATTAGCATCTGTCAAACACCCACTATCAGGATAATCACTAAGCAGTGACTGTGTGACTTCAGGCGACCGGTTTGGCGGCAATAGCACGGTCTGCCCACGCCACAGAGCAGCCAGAAAACCAATAATAAAATTGATGCGATGCTCACAAAGCAAAAGACAGTATTGATGATCAGGCAATAGCTGTGACAGGGTTCTTGCCCGGAATAAAACTTCACCAACAGTTAGCTGGTCTTCTGCTGTAAAGATCCAGACCTGGTCGAAATCGTTTCTGGCTATTAATGGGTGCTGGTTCACTGCCTGAAAACACTGCTGAAGTCCACATTCCGTAGACGTTTTATAAACTCGGCAAAAGTGTAGTCCATATGTTCATGTAGCAACATTCTTCGCACTGTGAATTCAGCCAGGAACATCAACAGCAGAAGGACATAACTAAGAATGTTGCTAAAAAAAGACCACGTCTCAATGGGGGCATAGAAAGCAAGTAGTATTGAAACTATAAGCATAACCAGGAAATAGATCGTCCATGCAATAGTTGCCCGGCGCGTATAGACCAGAACAGCAAGTGGCATATCATCACGCATCAGGCTGGCAAAACGGGTTACTAACGGCGTCCTGCCACTAACTAGTGTTGAGGCGAAAAACCACAGTAAAACACCATTCACACTTAATGGAACTAACTTAACGATATACTGTTCATTACCCTCTGCTGAGATCACCAGAATTATTGCCAAAGCAGCTGCGACAATGTGCCAGGGGCCGGGCCTCGTCCACCTGAGCACGGCAGACAGAAATGGAAAAATTAGCAGGAGAGCCAGATAGATGACAACCCGCTCAATATGACCCGAATAAATGCTGAAATAGAGTACTAACGGATAGGTGAGAAGCAACAAGGGAAAAAGTGCCTGCATTTGCCTGTTCAATCTATATGGGTATCTCTATTAATCAGCCTGCCCGGTTTGCTTCTATATGCCCGGCAAGTGCACGTAATGAGCTAAAAATATTTTTGTTGTCGGCGTCATCGGCTTTGACCTGAAAGCCATAGCGCTGAGAGATAGCCAGTGCAAGCTCCAGGGCATCGATAGAATCCAGACTAAGGCCTTCGTTAAATAATGCAGCCTCCGGTTCGATATCTTTTACCGAGATATATTCAAGATTCAGTACTTCAATAATCATCTCGGCTATTTCGTTCTCAAACTCTGGCATTAACCTCTGCTCCACTTTTCATTTTGTTGTGATATCGGATGATTATAACCTAAGGAACCTCTGATTAATTCAAAGAAACCCGTCATTGCAGCCTTCGGGCATTTGCTGCAGGACGTCTACGCCATCCTTGCGGTCACGAGTACAAAGTGCGGCAACCTCTTTCTTTGGAATCAGTCACACGAGGTCACTTCGTTTCCCACAATGACAAATAAATCAAATTGAAGGCCTCCGAAGAAATGTCAGCATAATTGAATATAATGATTCATCTCCCCATGGCATACTAATCCGAACCATAATTAGGCGACACTCAGAGGACCCAAAATGATTCAGATCAAGACGCGGCTCGCAGGTAATGGCTGGCCCTTGTCAAGAGTCGCAACGCAGAGCTGGATCATTTTGGGTTCTCCCTTTGGGCTAAGCTGAATGTCGCCTAATTATGGTTCGGGTTAGTATTTATCAACTAAACAGAGAAAAAAATAATGGCACTGGAAAAAGGAAATACCACAATAAATACCAAATTCGATGTCATCGTCATCGGTGGAGGCCCTGCAGGGTCAACTTTCTCCACACTGCTGCACGAAAAAGGCCACAATGTTCTGCTGCTGGAAAAAGACCACCACCCGAGATTCCATATCGGCGAATCCCTGCTGCCGATGACCCTTCCCATCCTTGAAAAACTGGGGGTCAGCGAACAGATCAAAGAAATCGGAATTCTCAAGTACGGTGCTGAATTCAATTCGCAGTTTGAGAACAACAAATCTGAAACCTTCTATTTCGATTTTGCACTGGATCGTGATCACCCACACGCCTACGGGGTCAGACGCTCCGAGTTTGATGAGATCTTATTCAGGAATGCCACAGACAAAGGTGTTGATTGCCGGGAAGGTACACGTGTTAGCAACGTAGTATTTAACCCCGATAATACAGTTACCGTAACCGCCGTCACAGAAGAGGGCCAATCGCTGCAGCTTGATTGTCAGTTCCTGGTTGATGCCAGTGGCAGAGAGTCCTTGTTGTCTCGCAGAAAAAAACTCAGGAGAAAAAGTAAGAAATATAGTAGTGCCGCCATTTTCGGCCATTTTGAAAACGTGGCCAGGCGTAGCGGCAAAGACGAAGGCAATATTTCCATCTACTGGTTTGAACATGGCTGGTTCTGGATGATTCCACTGAAAGACGGCATGATGAGCGTCGGTGCAGTCTGCTACCCGGAGTATCTGAAAACACGTAATTGTCCGCCTGAGGATTTTTTACAGCGTACAATCAGCATGGCACCTGAAATTACAGAGCGAATGAAAGACTCGACTCTGGCTGGTGAAGTCAGTGCAACCGGTAATTTCACCTATTCTTCCTCCCGTATGTTCGGTAAACCCGGTGAAAACTATCTGTTGATCGGTGATGCCTATGCCTTCATCGACCCGGTCTTCTCCAGCGGGGTCCACATCGCCATGACTGGTGCCGCCAGTGCTGCGGAGACTATCGATGCCTGCCTGATAAATCCTGAAAATAGCCAGAATCTGCTCAAACAGTACAGGTCGAAAATTGATGATGCCTTAAAGACCTTCTCCTGGCTAATACATCGATTTAATTCTCCGGTCATACACAAACTATTTATGGCACCCGGTAATAATTTCCGTATACAGGAGGGTATCATCTCGCTCCTGGCCGGCGATCTTTATCGAGATACCCCGGTTAAATCCCGACTTTTCATGTTCAAGATCATCTATTACATTATGTGCCTGTTTCACTTCCCTGACACCCTGGCCTCGTATCGAAGACGCAAAAGAAATATCAGGATTATTTTTTCAGGCGGGACAACAGCACAGGATGCGCTTGATTGACTGCTTAGTGTGGTTCGAAACGCTTAAGGGCATGTGAACCGCATAGCCGCTAAGAATAACTATTAAGCAATCCACCACTGAGGACAAAGAGGTTCACAGAGAAAAAGTATTACTTTTTAGAAATCCAGGCCATGCTGGGCAGCATCTAGAATTGTTCAGATTTAGCCTGGTAGAGTCTTACGTAAATACCACCATCGACCCTGCTGAGACATTCAGAAATCACTGAATGTTTAGCTTTATATAGTATTTCATTGTGTTTTCCTGATCACTCCATCTAACAGCCGCACCAGGCAGATGGACTATCTTCATTAGAAAAGCCTTATTAAACCTGTCAGGATATTTAACACTTCTAAAATTTAATGACTGTAAGTCATTGTAATTATGTTGTGGAATAGAAATTGCATTACGAAGGTTACGTTTTAATATAGTTATGTTGGGCCACGATAATGATACTGAAAAGACAGAAAGGTGTGTTTCTTGGGTTACTGTTAGCCTTAGCGTTGATGGTGATTGGCAGGCTCAGTCTCCTCTTCCGAGCAGGATATACCCCATAATATCTAGGGAAACTCTAATTACATGTCCTGTCTCCTCTGCGAGACATGAAGCGTGCAGCTACAAAGCGTGCTTCACAGCGAATGGCCCGGTCCTTTGCAAGAAGCACAATGCCGTAGATGTTAGAAATTAAAACGGTAATCTAAAACCAAGCAATAGTTTGCCAGAGTTCAGTGGGGCATTTGGCTCTTTTAGTCCACCATTTGAAAGATGATGGTATCGATACTCTACACTCATACCGAACCTGCCCAGCAAAAAGTCCAACCCTATTCCTGCCTGATAGGAACCTTTCAGACGAGAACTGGTACCAGGTATTTCCGCTTTTGTATAAACCGGGCCACCACCTGCAAAGATAAAAGGCTGAAACCGCTGGCTTGCAATGAATGTCCAGTTCACATTCATGGTAAAACCAATCATGGCCGGCTCATCAGGTTCTCGCAGTAGCGTCAACGGTATTTCTACCAGCACTGACTTGCGGTTCAGGTACCAGGATTCACCACGAGTTCTTGTCTGTGGACGCTTTTGTCTCAGGATGATATCGGTAGTTTCTACTTTTTCCTGCGTTGCGCCCCAGCCGGGATGAGAACTGCCTGCTCCAACTAACAGGTACCAGCTATTGCTGGGAAGCTTTTCCTGGTTATCAAGATTGTCGCCGGCAATACCCGGTGACGAAGCAATGAAGGCAATCACCAATAATTGCAGTTGCAGGAGAATAATTCGCCGACAGTGCATCTGCAAACTGTGAGTCTCCAAATAGCAACTACTGTGTGTTTAGTTACACTGTCCTTTTAGGACGGTGGTAATCGCATTCTTAAGATTATCCATCCATGAGTTGGCATTCGGGTGAATTTTTTCTACCCCTGCGCTATCAATCGAATGCTTCAGATTTTTACTGCTTTTATATTTGATATCGAAACTGCTCTTAGTGTAGTCGATATCAACCACCAGGGTATGTTTGCCACGAACAACAATCTTTCCCTGGGTGTAACCCGTTTGCTCATTAGATGGTATCCAGTTTTTGGCAATCAGGCCGGTATTAATACCTTTCTTTACAGCAGACATGCTGAGGTCACATCCCCAGGATGTCGGACCTGGATTCAGCAAAGGTACTGCCCATCTTGCATTTGCCGTATTGACTACTGAAAAACTCCCAAGAACAACCAGTAATAATCCTAATCCTGTTTTATTAATCATCTGTATTTCCTCCGTCCTTATTCCATTTCTGATAATTAAAGGCAACTCCATGTGCCGTCATTGCGAGGAGCCTGACTGCGACGAAGCAATCTCCAGGCCATTGAATTTAAATGATGAGATTGCCGCGTTGCTCACAATAACAGGCAACATCAAATAATAGATGCACCCTGATTGATCTTTTGCTGGAAGCTATTATCCTTGAACTATCTTATCTTTTCCAGCATTCGCTGGTTACGCGTCACTGTGGCATATATCCGACCGGCCCAGTACCAGTGTAGAAAAAGTGTTTCTGCCAGTAGTTTACTTAACGGCACATCAACTGACTCTTCCGCCGCGCAGGGTCGTGTTGTCAAAGCAAGCCCATTGGCGAGGGTCTGCAGGCGTTCAAGATGATATCGATTAGTAACCAGTATCACTTCATCAAATAAGCTGAACCAGCATCGAGAATGCTTCATGTTTTCAAGTGTATTGGTGGATGTCTCTTCCATTGAAATAGCCGAGGCAGGTATGCCCTGTTTAATCAAATATAGGCTTCCTGCCTGAGCCTCGCTGATACCCAGGCAGGGACGCCCACCAATTATCCTGATAACAGCATCATCTGATTCACGATAAAGGATTGCCGCACGATCCAGCCTTAACTGATAGTCAGCTGAAATTTCTCCATTTTCAAGCTGATGTCCGGGGACTGCAATAGCTGTGGCGTTATTTCTAGTGTGCTGACTAGTCGTTGCACGCTTCCTGACTCGGGAAAAAACGAATACATGGCTCAGGCCCAGTGTCAGCGCTCCAGCCAGCAACGACAGTAAAAAGGTGAACCTGGCATCACCATCAAACCCTCTGCTATTCAGATCCTTCATTTCTCTTTTGCGATAATTACACGGTAGAAACCGGGCAGGTTCATGCCTTTACGAAACAGACGACCAGCCACCATTTTCGTAATACGCATAATGTCTTTTACTGACTGGAAATGGCTGGGCCTCATAGATTCGCTATAAATTGCAGGTATCTGTACTGCTTTTGTTCTGATCTCCCTTGATCCTGCTTCTATCAGGATTTCGCTTTCAAAAACAAAACTTTTGTCACGTGCCGTATCCAGCTGAATATTATTCAATAGACTCGCAGGGTAAAAACGAAATCCGGACTGAGAATCTTCAATCGGATAACCAGATGCCCAGGCAATCCAGAAATTAGCAAAACGGTTGGCCCTGTAGCGCGATGCGGGTATCGAATTTCGGTCATGTAGCCTGGAACCAATAATGATGGTATCGGGGTTTTCACTGGCCAATTTGATCAGCTTCGGGATATCCTCAGGGCGGTGCTGACCATCACCATCCAGCGTTATGACACCGTTTACACCACTCACTAAGGCTTCCTGCATGCCACGCCAGAGTGAAGCAGCCTTGCCCATATTGGTTTCGTTACGCAACAACGTCAGCGGCAGATTTTGCAACACCCCGCTGGTGTTATCACTGGAGCCATCATCAATGACAATCACATTGTCACATTGAAGTAGTGCTCGTTTTGCAACATCACGAATGGTGCTTTCTTCAAAATAGGCTGGAATAACGATGGCGAATGAAATCATAACTCTGCTTTCAAGCCTAAACGGACCTGACCAGGGAAGCGATCTTCTTCATATTTTCTCGTGCCATTTCGACATCATCAGTATTGGCGTAGCGATCAACAGCGATCACCTCTACACCAGGACACTGTGATGCAATAATGACTTCTTTGCCCAGTTCTCCGCTACCCAACAACATGACTCCTGTAGTACTGAGAAAAAGAGATGTGCCTATATGCATTGAATCTCCTGTTTTAAGTATTTAAATTCAAATGCATGTAACCGCAGAGCTCGCAAAGCTACGCAAAGAATTCAGATGTTCACAGACTGAGAAAATATCACACTATTTGCCTTTGAATACAACTAAAGGTCAGACATGAAATCACCAGAATAAACCCTGCGAACCCCTGCGACTAATAATTTCGCTTGAGGTTTACAGACCATGATTGATTACGCTAACCTGCAGCAGCCCAACGAATGATTAAGCCCCGTTGCCAGAGATGTCATATAAAAAATTCCTCCAGAAAATAAAGGCCTGTAATACAGCAAACACCAGCGATTACATCCCCTTTATCATTAATGACACACAGACAGGATGGTTGAAACCCACCTTCGCCGAACATCTTGCAACCTGGCCTGGTATCTTTTCACTGGACGGAAAATCGGTACGACTTGCTGACAAAATCCAGGATTTCAAAACTCGCAGTAAGGCAGTGGATCAGGTCATCCATAAGCTGGTACAGCAAAACGTGATCAGAAGTTACCTTGATGAACCCTACCCGGTTACTGCAGGGGAAAGAAATCAGGCAGTCATGACGCTGGATAGAAGTGCCGTGTCATATTTTGGCCTCCGCAGCTTCGGCCAGCACCTGAACGGCTACGTGCAAAAAAGTAAGGGTCTTCATCTGTGGATAGCTCGTCGCGCCAAAGACCAGTACATCGCCCCCGGCAAACTGGATAACATGGTTGCCGGTGGCCTTCCCTGGTATACCACATTAAAAGAAAATTTGATTAAAGAATGTGCTGAAGAGGCAGGCATGGACGAAGCTCTGGTAAGTCAGGCACAAGCTACAGGTACTGTCAGTTATATTGCGGAGTCAGTAAATGGCATCAAACCTGACACCCTGTACTGTTACGATATTGAACTACCAGAAGACTTCACACCCATCTGTACCGACGGGGAGGTCGAGTCATTTGAACTCATGCCAGTCAAAGAGGTCATGGAGATCGTCCGGAATAGCGAAGATTTTAAGCCAAATTGTAACCTGGTCATCCTCGACTTTCTGGTCCGCCATGGTTTACTGGATCCTGATCAAGAGGGTTATGCTGAACTGGTGAACAAGCTCCATCAATAGTATCAGGAGACTGAAGTTACACAGCTTTCAGTATAAGCCTATTATTGGCTCAAACCAGTCCCTTTCCACTCTCCACTTTTCTTTTAAGGGTACCGTTTATCTATTATTTATCCCCAGTTCATCAGCCACCGTAAAGATATTTCCCACTGGATACAAAATTCTTATATTCTTGTAGACAGTAAACGGGAGGCTAACATGAAATTACTAATTTTTTTGTTAACACTATCTCTGTCCATGGCTGCAACGGCTGATACAGTAAAAAAATGGATCGATGTAAATGGTAATGTTCATTATGGTGACAAAAAAGCGGCAGAATATGTAAAGGGAACTGAAACGCTGAAGATTAGGGACACATACGATCAGCAGTCCTATGAGGAAGGAGTGGAACGGCACAAAGAAAACAAACCCGTTAGCCATCCTCCATCATCTGACAGGACTACAATAATAAACCCGCCTGTACGCCGCGCCGAACCTTACCGTAATCGTCCATCTGCACCAGGAAATGGAACCCGCCCTGTACAGTTACCGGCTAAAAGGAATTAGTACGAAAACTTTCAAGCCAGGCCTCCACTAAATTCCCTTTGCCAGCCCTCAGTTCTGGCTTCTGTAGAAAAGCCGAATGCTGCAATGCGTCTAATAGTGGAAGACTACCGTATAGATCATCTCTCAAATGGTGAATTAGTTTCAGGGTTCTAAATCCATCAAACCAGTCATTGAATTGACTGCAGGCTCCCTGCAAAGATCTCGATCTTTTTTCTGCAGCATGCAAATTTTTAAAAACATCAAGCTCTGTTAGCAAATCCTGCAGCCAGGCCCTATTATCACAAACATTCTGCTTTGATACAGGTAAATACTTCTCGATTGATGAAAGAAAGACTAACTGCTTTTCGTTATTACCCCTGTCTGAATCCTGTAGCCAGTATTGTACGGCGGAAAGAAACCCTTTTAGAAAATCAAAAACCAGTGGGTGATAAGCCTCGTAGATATTCCCCGCTTCATTTAATTGATTGATCCTGATTGTGCCCTGCCCCGTACCAAAGGGCACTCTGGTCGATGGCCGGGTAAGTAGCCTTATTGGCTTCCCCTCCAGTGTGATCATCGCCCCCACCTTGGACAACTTGTTCTGGAAATAAAAATCTTCCCCCGCCATGCGCTTCGGAAAACCACGGACTCTTGCATAGGCCAGTGCATCACAGGCCAGCAGGCTGCCAATTGACGGGTATGCATAGCTGGACCCAGCCCATTTCAGGCCTGCTGCATAATAACGCAGCCACAGTTCATATTCAGCCAGCGCGGGCCAGTATCGATCATGCTCATGTTGAGCCATATCTACATCGGGAATATGTTGATAAGGGTAAATAAAGCAGCTGGGGGGCTTCGGCATATCCTCTGATGTGGTGGGAAGTTCATTCGTCATCAGAAAATAATCATCAGGTACCCTGGCATCGGCATCAGTAGTATGAATCCAGGGGTTTATTATCTTCCCAGCAGTAATAAGGAACAATGCCAGATCCGCGCCAATTTTTCGTACCAGCCCTACCCCCTGATCCACGGGTATCAACCAGGGGGCTTGCGAACGGTCAACGATAAGGATATCAATATTCCGCCATGTCATGAGTGTTTGAGGACAGGTATTGGCCGGACTGAGGTTAGTGACTACAGCAGTGCAGTATTCACAAAACCAGGCTCGCATTTTACTATTGGCTAGCCTGAACTCAGCTTCCCTGGCCTCATTTCCATTCAACACGATAATGCAAAGCACTTTGGTATGTGCCACAACAGTCTGGCAACTCGCAATAGACTCCAGAGCTCCAGGCAGATATTCATCTTCACCACAGGCGGGAATTGTGACCACATAATCCCAACTCTCAACAGGTAGTTTAGCAAGCTGGGATACCGGCCACCGTGATTCGGGTTCGGCATATCTTTCCAGATACTTCTCTACCGTCCGTTGATCTCTGGTCTCTAGAGCTGGGACATAAGTCTGTCTTATTGTTATCATTTCTGATTTATTTTGAATTTAGAATCCGCACCCCATCACGGTAATCCAGTTCAAATGCTTCCTTTTTCTCCGCATACAACTTACAACGCTCAAACCATAGATTCACTACTTTGTCATGTGGCCATGACTTTTTGTAATTTTCAAATTCAGCCATCGCCTTCCTGAATTCGTGCTTCAGGAAAAAATCATATGCCTTATTATAAGCTTGCAGTTTTTTATCTACCTCATCTCTTTCAAGTACAGGTTGGTAAATATTGATGCCTACAGTTTTTCCCTTTACCTGAACATTATCAAGACGACGATACACGTAGGTATAATCCCGGCCAGCCTGCTGTATAGCCAATTTCCTGGTCTCATCAGTGATAATTATGCGCGCACCGTAGAGCTTGCTTAAACCTTCCACACGAGAAGCAATATTGACGTGATCACCTAGCACCGTATAGCTCATTCGGTCTTCCGAACCCATCAAACCGGACAATACCTGTCCGCTGTTAATGCCGATACCGATATCAAGCTTACACCCAAATTGTTCGCTGACTTCTTCATTAAACTTCTGCACTGTATCCCATATTGCGTGAGCAGCCTGAATTGCATGGAAAGCATGCAGTGCATCATTTACCGGAGCGCCAAATAGCACCATGACAGCATCGCCAATATATTTGTCTATGGTCCCGTGATACTGCGGTATGCAGGAGTTAATACGTGTGAAATATGAGTTTAACAGGTTTAATAACTGCTGTTCTGACAAGCGCTCACTCAATGATGTGAAACCGCTTATATCAGCAAATAAAATAGTCACCTCGCGGCTCTCTCCTCCCAGCTGCACCCCCTGTTGCATCAGATGATCTGCCACTTCTCTGGATACGGTCTTGTCCAGCGCCAGACGTATTTTCGCTTTCTCCGCCAGCGACTCAGTCATATGATTAAATGACTCACCCAGCTCATGAAATTCATCCCGGGTCTGAATATCCACTCGTTGGCTAAAATCCTCCTTCGCAACTGCGCGGTTGGCTTTACTTAATAGCCGTATTGGTCTGGACACAGTACAGGCAATTACAAACCCTAAACCAGCGGCGATGACCAAAGCTATCAAACCAATAATTAGCATTACCTGCTTGATCGTTTCGACAAAAGCCAGCGCGCGATCCAGTGACTGAGCGACCACATAAGCGGGAGTAAAAGCATTTTCTGGTGCATTGAAACGCAATAAATAACGTTCACCAAGCAGGTTTACCTCAGTTGTAGACTGACCATTATAAAGACCTGCTTGAGTATTTTTTTCCAGATCATTAAAGCTAAGCTGATCTTTGGATGACTGGCTACGCACACCCTTGACAGCCTTCTGATTTTTCCAGCCTGTTGCCAGGAATTCATTGTCGGAGGAAATTAATAATTCTGTGCCGGTCAGCTGACTAATCGTCTGTAATTCCTGCGGCCCCAAAGCACTAACCAGAATTACCGTGCCAAACATCAGATGATCGATATATACTGGCAACAATAGCCACTGTAATAATGTACCTTCAAAGAAAATTATACCTGCGACTTCTTCACCAGCTAGACCATTTTCAAAAGCCGGCTGCACTTTTATTTTTTCCCAGAGAGGGTCATGCTCGAAAGTTTCTGCCAGTAACTTACCATCGCCATCAGTAATCAACATAGAGTCAGCTAGCAAAGTTGGCATTATTTCATCGTGGGCTATGTCATCCCGCGTTACCTTACTAAGGTTTTTATCAGTAAGTATATCTTTGGTTAATTTATTGTCTGCAACGGTTACTGCCTGCATTAACAAACGATCAAATCGATCTTCCATACGTTGATTAACAACATCCTGTGCTTGTTGCAGGCGCTGTTCAATTACCAGACGAAACTCTTTTTCAATAACACTTTCAATCGCAAAAAAAGCCATTAAAAGTATCAACAAAGCTACCAAAAATATTATTAACGATAATTTGTAGCGGAAGGAAAATAACATGTTTATCTTCCGCGATAACGGCTACCCGAACGTTTATATTTTTTCCCAAATTTATTCAGATGATTCTTTATTTCGTGAACTACTCGGGTACTATTCAATACTATCTTTTCAAAGTTAGTGTCCTGCTTTACTACTATCGGAAGCTCGGCCGAACCGCCATATATATGCCATGCCTTCAAGGTATACTCACCAGCAGGTACATTTTTAATCTGATACTCACCTTTTTTATTTGTCACGGCAAAATATCGGCTAGGAACAACCAGGATATCAAGAATCATCGCCTTGTGTATATTGCAGTATATTTTGTACAAACCCGGATCCAAATACGGTCGGTCACGGAAATCCTCTTTCGGGTATCGACCAAGATCAAAGCTATTTTTTTCTTCAGTACTGAATACGTTATGCTCCACCTTGTCCCAATTATAAAAACGTACTATCTGGCCTTGAATAACGGGCAACAATCTTGGATGAAATTTTTTCTTGCGTTGATTAACTTCGGCTAGCTGTTCGGGAACTGAGTCCGAAATCCCTTCCAAATAGACTACCGCGTTGTCAAAACGCCTTAATGTCTTCTTCCCTCCTTTCTTATATATTTTCAGAATACCTTGCAGGGTAAAATTTTCAGCCGGTACTGGCTGAGAGAAAACTGCTGAGACAGGGATCAGCAGGGAAAGGCTTAAAACGGGAAATATTAGAAGTAGTGATTGTTTAATCATTAAACCTAACCTGCAATATACGATGCGGCCCTGTTGAGATTTTTCGGACTTTTTTGTAAGTACTTGTGTTTAATCCATTGTGAGTATTTCTTTAAATTGACATGGTATCCTGCTTTAGTAATGTACTTTATATAGTAATAAGAATCCCCTTTTTTTTACTCAACGTCACTTGTTACCCTGCAAGTGGTATTTTTTTACGAAAGTTTTCTCAACCCATGCTCGGCATAAATACGCATAACCAGATCGCTCAGCATAAAATCAACAAAAATCTGCCCCCATTTTCCGCCATCTCCAATCAGTCCAACATGGTATGTTGATGTGATATTACAGGTAGCCGGTTTATTCTGTTCCAGTTCATCAAGATAAACGATCTCAAACAAAAGATTCAGGAAAGATACGCGTGTAGCGTAATGCCAGGTGGTAATACAGCATCGTGACATCAGCCCTGTTTTCATATAAACATTGCGGCGCTTCACGGTGGTGTATGCATTCACCAAACACGGTCATTGCTGTGTCTTCGAGTCTGGTTACCATGTCATGCAGCGTATAACTGGTTTAAGTTGACTTTTGGCGTCTCTATAAGCAGATGATAGTGATTACTCATTAAAAACTGTAAGCGTGGATAACAGCATCTAGGGCCACTGTATTCCTGCGATACGAAACTTTTTAATAGATTGCTGCTCTAATCCGCAATACGCTATTTTGCAACAAAGAATAATTCTTACTGATGCCACATTACTGACAGACATGCTAAATAAATTTCGTCAACATTTCCTGCATAAATACCTCTGGCTTGTTGTTCTATTTGGCAGCCTGGTCATGCAGTCAGAAGATTTGTTTGCCTGTGAGCTACTGGACAGTGGCCCGCAGACCACATGCTGTTGCGATGCGGATATGAGCAAGGGCTGCCTCGTAGGAGGTGGCTGTGAGATGACAGATAACGACAAGGTACTATCTAATGGATGCTGTGAAGTCAGTACTCAGGTCATCGCTGGAATACAGGATCTGGCAGTAGCCGACTCGCATCAGAACCTTCAGGTGGCCTTGCTGGCTGCTCCACGACCTCCTCCAGCACCCGCCGCTATCATTCATACACCTGCGTCCACATCAGGTATTTCTGACACGTCTAACAGAGTCAGCCCCTCTTCACTTCCACCGTCATACGGTCCTGCTACCTATCTTGTAACCCAACGCTTCCGTATTTAAGCACCACTCGATCACATCGACATGATGACGACGGTTAATCCCGTTGTGTCTTTTGTTTCTATGTTGTTTGAGAGGTGTACCGTGTTTCAGAAACCAACTACCAGACTTCGGAATAAAATATCCGGAGGACTGTTTATAACATCCATCCTGCTGCTATTTACTGCCATTGCGTCAGCAAATCAGGATGTATTATTTCGTAGCGACCAGCTTGATGAGAAGCAGCTGATTCAGGCAGTGCTAGCGAGCAATCCGTCTATCGAGGCCATGCAATCGGCGTGGCAGGCAGCGGAGAGCCGCGTTGTTCAGGCCACTGCACTGGATGATCCCATGTTGTCATACTCATTTGCGCCATCGACCATCGACCAGAATGAACTGGATTTTGGTCAGAAGCTGATGTTGTCACAAAAATTTCCGTGGCCGGGCAAACGTGCTTTACGCGGTGACAGCGCACGGCTTGAGGCCAATGCCAGTCAGGAAAACATTCTACTTTTACGACTGCAATTGATTGAGAGCTCTGCGAAATATTTTGCAGACTGGTATTCAATTCATGAAGCAGTGCGGATCAACCAGGTTAATCAGAACCTGTGGCAGGAGTTTCATGCTATCGCCGAAGTTAAGTACGGTACGGGCCAGGCCAGTCAGCAGGATGTCCTGCGTGCCGAAGTTGAACAGGCCAGGCTGGAGCATCAGGCCATAATCCTGAACCGGAAAAAGCAAAACATACTGGCTCGGATCAATACATTGCTTAGCAGGAAACCGGATGCGCCAATTCCACCACCGGCTTCATTACCAGAAATCAGAGAGCTCCCGGATGTTGTTCAATTGCGGAAAACGGCACTCGAAACACACCCTGTATTGAAAGCCCTGATTGCCCGGAACCAGGCTAGCGATGCACGGCTAAAACTGGCTGAGCGTGAGTATTACCCCGACTTTAATGTCAATGCCGGTTACAACAGCCTGTGGAATCAGGATGAAAAGCGATTCACCATAGGCATAGGTATCAATATTCCACTTTTGCAGGGTAAGCGTGATGCAAAAGTCAGTGAGCAACGGGCCCGTAGTCAGCAAAGCTCATTTCAAATCGCCGACAAGCAGGCAGAGATCGCCGGTGCAGTACAACGCAGCTATAACAGCGTTGAAGAAAGTCGCCATGTTTTGAAACTTTATGAAAACAAACTTCTCGACCTTGCTGAGGAGAACCTGCAGGCAGCCAAAGCAGATTATCAATCCGGGGCGGGTGGCTTTCTGGATCTGGTTAGTGCGGAAAAAAATCTTATCCAGACCCAGTTGAGCCATGTCAAAGCACAGAGAGATTATCACCAGCAGCTGGCATCGTTGAGTAAACATGTCGGTGATCCCAGTCTGGTGGCTGGTGATCTCACGTTATCCGATCATGGCGATGAAGGAATAAATGATGAATCAAACCTGGGTAAATCAAACATGGGTAAATCAAACATGGAAAAACCAATCATGGGTGAATCTAAATGAAACCGTCTAACAATAGAAATCGAATACTCCTGCTACTTGCTGTTGTCATTGCATTCTTTTCTGCGGTCTATTTCTGGTTGCCACAGAACGGGACAGCAACAGAGGACAGCCTGCCTGACGAAAGCAAGGCCCACTATGCCGGCCCGTTCAAGGTATATGTAGAGCTCGACCCGGAACAGGCAGCGGTCGGTGATAACACGCTGATAATTACTCTGCGCGACAAGGACAAGCAGCCGGTAGTCGATGCACAGATTGATGCATTGGCGGAAATGCCAGCAATGGGCTCCATGCAGGCGATGCCAGCACCGGCGACCATGCAACAAACTGGTACAGGTGTATATACCGGTGTGTTCGAACTGCCTATGAACGGTGCCTGGCCGCTATCCCTGAGGATCAACTCCAGCAGTACAGGCAAGGCCCAGCTTGAATTCGACCTGACGACAAGTCGGGCCGGTGTTCGACTGAGCACCGCTACCGCAAGCAATATGTCGCCCCTTGCTTCCAGCATCGGTGACGTTCCAGAGACTGGAGAAGCCAGTGCAGACAGGGATCCAACCAGTATCAGCATGGATGCCCGTCGCCGCCAGCTGATTGGCGTCACAACAGGTCTGGCTGAAGAAAAAGTTCTAACACAAACTATCCGTGCAGCGGGTCGCGTAGCCTATAACGAAACCCGACTCACTGACATCACCCTCAAATTCAACGGCTGGATCGGAAAGCTGGATGCGGATTTCGTCGGCGCAACGGTGACTGCTGGCCAGCCATTGTTTACTGTTTACAGCCCCGAGCTACTTACCGCACAGCAGGAATATCTTGGAACCCTGCGTCATCGCAAAGGGAAAAATGACAGCCTGTTAAAAGCGGCACGTAAACGTCTGGCACTTTGGGATATCACCCAGCCACAGATTCGCCAACTGGAAAAACGGGGATCCGCTGTGGATTATGTCCCCATACTCTCGCCGGTCAGCGGGACCGTGATTGAAAAAAACATTGTTGACGGCAGCGCAGTCAAGGTCGGTCAGAGGCTTATGCGCATTGCAGATCTCTCAACCGTCTGGGTGGAAGGTGAGATCTACGAGTATGAAATACCGCTGGTCAAAGTTGGCATGGATGTGGAAGTTGTTTTGCCCGAGTTGCCAGGAAAAAACCTGCCCGGCAAAGTGGCTTATATCTATCCCTACATGGAGGCAAGAACCCGTACGACAAAAGTCCGCGTAGAACTGGATAACAAAGAAGGCCAACTGAAGCCCGACATGTATGCCCATGTACATCTGAATATTGATCTGGGCAAACGGCTGGTCGTGCCCGAAGGTGCCGTGCTGTATGCAGGCACCAGTCGCGTTGTATTTATTGATCTGGGTAACGGCCAGTTACAGCCCCGCAAGATCAAAACCGGCTGGCGAAATGCCGATGTTATCGAAGTACTGGAAGGCCTGAAGCCCGGTGACCGGGTGGTGACCTCCGGCAATTTCCTGATCGCGGCAGAAAGCAAGTTGAAAGCGGGACTTGACCAATGGTAAATGACAGCACGGATCGTAACAATGGCCCGATTGAGCGTCTAATCCGCTACTGTGCGCTGAACCCGCTATTGACCCTGCTGATCATTACAGCCGCCGCCTTCTGGGGTTATCGTTCACTGGCAAACACACCGCTGGACGCGATACCGGACCTGTCAGATGTGCAGGTAATCATCTATACCGAATGGCAGGGTCGTAGCCCGGATCTGGTGGAAGACCAGATCACCTATCCGCTCACGACCACATTGCTGTCGGCGCCAGATGTTGAATTCGTGCGCGGCCAGAGCTTTATGGGGCTGAGTTTTGTCTATGTCATTTTCAAGGACGGCACCGATATCTACTGGGCCCGATCGCGAGTACTGGAGTATCTCAATACGGCCGTGGCCAAATTACCCGATGGAGTGCGCCCGACCTTAGGGCCGGACGCTACCGGTGTCGGCTGGGTATTCCAGTATGCGCTGGTGGACAAAACCGGCAAGCAGAATCTGGCCGACTTACGCAGCCTGCAGGACTTTACCCTGCGCTATTGGCTGGAGTCAGTAGAAGGTGTGGCTGAAGTGGCTTCTATAGGCGGTTTCAGTAAAGAATATCAGATCAATATTGACCCCAATAAGCTTGTAGCCTCTGGTATTTCACTGCAAAAGGTCGCACAGGCGATTCGTCGCTCCAATAATGATATCGGGGGCCGGGTGCTGGAAATCTCCGGTCACGAACATTTTATTCGCGGTCGCGGTTATATCCAGTCCATAGCTGATATTGAGAAGATTAGTCTCGGCGTTAGCAATAACGGCATACCGATAACCGTGCGTGACATCGCCAGGGTGAGTCTGGGCCCGGCCATGCGACGCGGCATAGCCGAGCTGGATGGTGAAGGTGAGGCCGTAGGCGGCATTGTGATCATGCGCTATGGGGAAGACGCGCTGACAGTGATTGAACGTGTAAAGCAACGTCTTGAAGAGGTTAAAAAAGGCCTGCCAGAAGGCGTAGAAATCATCACCACATATGATCGTTCGGATCTCATTAAACGTGCCATAGCCACACTTAAATCGACTCTGACCGAAGAGATGATTGTTGTGTCTCTGGTGATTATCATATTCCTGTTGCATTTCCGATCGGCACTGATCGCTATACTGACCCTGCCGATTGCGATTCTGTTGTCGTTTATTCCCATGTCAGCACAAGGCCTGACAGCAAACATCATGTCCTTAGGTGGCATTGCGGTAGCCATTGGAGCGATGGTCGACGCCAGCATCGTGATTATCGAGAATATTCATAAACGGCTTGAGACGATGTACAAAAGCAGCGACATCGGTGCTGACAAGGACCTGATGAAGAAAAGGCAACGGGATGTGATCATTAAGGCGATGCAGGAGGTCGGGCCTAGCATATTCTTCTCACTGCTTATTATCACTGTATCCTTTTTACCGGTGTTTGCACTGGAAGGCACCGAAGGCCGTCTGTTCAAGCCGCTAGCCTACACCAAGACCTATTCGATGGGATTTTCTGCCCTGCTTGCTATCACATTTACCCCTGCACTGGCAGTGTTACTGATTCGTGGCCGTATACGCGGTGACAAAATCCCTTTGAATAGATGGCTGGTAAACCTTTATACACCGGTAGTCTATTTTGCTGTGCGCTTTCGTTATTTAGTAATAGCTGTTGCTGTGCTGGCCATGTTATTTACCATTCCCGTATTGACAGGTCTCAGTGGCTCATTATCGCCGCTGTCCAAAATTGTCCCTGCCTATAAAGGGCTGGGAAATGAATTCATGCCACCGCTCAATGAAGGCAGCATCCTGTATATGCCTACCACGTTACCGGGCATGTCGATTACCGAGGCTGGAAAGATTTTACAGTCCATGGACCGGCAATTGATGAAGTTTCCGGAGGTAGAACGGGTGTTTGGCAAGATTGGTCGATCGACCAGCCCTACCGATCCCGCACCGTTGTCGATGGTAGAAACCGTCATCACACTGAAGCCCAGAGATCAATGGCGTGAAGGGCTGACCTGGGATGGGCTAATCGCCGAAATGGATGAGAAATTGCGTTATCCCGGCATGCCTAATATCTGGTGGATGCCCATACAGACCCGTACCGAAATGTTGGCCACAGGCATACGTTCAGCCCTGGGTATAAAGGTCTTCGGCACCGATCTGGCCAGCATTGAAGCAACCGCCGTGGATATTGAAAAGGCTCTGCAGGGTGATGATCGCACAAAGTCTTTCACACGTAGCGCCTTCGCCGAAAGACTGACCGGGGGTTACTTCCTGGATTTCGACATAGATCGGGAAGAGATAGCCCGTTATGGTCTGACCGTGGGGGATGTGGAAGACGCACTGCTGGCTGCAGTCGGTGGCCTTAAAGTCTCTGAAACCATCGAAGGTCGAGAGCGTTACGCAATCAACCTGCGTTATGCCCGCGAGTTTCGTGATAACCCGGAAGCGCTAAAACGAGTATTGGTACCGACACCGAACGGCGCACAAATCCCCATCAGCCAGCTGGCCGAACTGAAATTTCTGACTGGCCCACCGATGCTGAGAAATGAAGACGGTCAGCTGGTCGGCTTTGTGTTTGTCGATGTAAAAGATTTAGGCATTGCCGATTATGTAAATCTGGCACGTGCAGTCGTGAATGAAAAGGTCAACATACCGGCAGGTTATCGTATCGCCTGGGCCGGACAGTTCAAGTATTTTGAACGTGCCAGGGATAAGTTCAAGGTGCTCATCCCACTCACCCTGTTCATTGTTTTCTTTATGCTGTTTCTAAACCGTAAATCCATCACCGAAGCACTGATTATCCTGATTGCCATTCCATTTTCACTGGTCGGCGCGATATGGATATTGTACCTGCTGGAGTATAATCTCAGTGTCGCGGTATGGGTCGGTATGATCGCCCTGGCTGGACTGGATGCAGAAATGGGCATACTGATGATGCTGTACTTAGGTATGAGCTACAGTCAGAGAAAAGAAACGGGACAGCTACGTAACAGCGAGGATTTATCAAAAGCGATTGCAGAGGGTGCGGGTCAACGTATACGGCCGATGTTAATGACCGGCATGGTGCTGTTCCTGGGACTGGTGCCCATCCTGTGGAGTGATGGTACCGGCGCCGATGTGATGAAACGCATCGCAGCGCCAATGGTGGGCGGCGTCGTCTCAGCACTTTTCATGGTACTGGTGGTATTCCCCGCTGTGTTTGCGGTATGGAAAAAGAGGTTCCTGTACTCGTGAACGGCTGCAAATGAAGACCCTGATAAAATCTCAATTTTCTCTAATATTCGAGAAAACTGGGATTTGACCCTGGTTTTCCCCCCAGTTTTCGCCTGGTAGTCGTTAAAATTTGATAAAATAACTTGACCTGCACGTAACACATAGGTTTTATACTTGGCTTTCGTGGTAAAGGTCACGTTTTTTTATCGACTAGCAAGAATATAGCAATAGCTGATCGGTAACAGACGCTTACTAATATTAATATCTTTACTAATACTAAAAGGTGAAAAACATGAATATATCCAAATCTTTACTACTCGGTGGAGCCGCCATGCTGGCTCCGCTGGCATCACTGGCAAATCCGATCGTATACATACCGCTGGGCACTGCGAATGAAATTATGATCGTGGACGCGGCAACGGACAAGGAAATCGGCAAGATCAGTGGCTTCAAAAATGTTCACGGTCTGTCATTGACACCCAATGGCGAGTATCTGGTTGTGGGCTCCAACGATGAGGTGATCGCGGGCCGCTCAAAAATGGCGGGGCATGGAAAAAAGATGTCAGGTAGCACGGGTAAACCAAAATCTGCTCCTGCAGTGATGGCGAAACCTGCCGGTGTATCCGCAGCGGATCATGCGAAACATCATCCACAGGCGAGAGGTACTACGAAGACACAGGATCATTCGGCGATGATGGGCGGCAAGCCGAAGGCAAAGGCTAAACCTGCGATGAAAGACCATGGCGGCGCGAGCAAACCCGGCCAGCCCGGGATGGCAAAACCCAAAGGTATGTCGGAAAAGGATCACAAAAAGCACCATGCGGCCCAGGCAGGTGGTTTGCTTCCCGCGGTGGGTATCAGTACAGTCTCACTGGTTCGTGTGGCGGATAAAAAACTGGAAGCTACCATCAAGGTCAGGGGTATGGCGCATCACACCTTTGTTACACCGGATGGGAAGTATGCCGTATCTACTCACACAACTGCCGGGACGATCAGTTTGATTGATCTGGCAACGAAGAAAATATTTCGCAACATCTATACGGGACCACAACCGAACTATGTCGCGTTTTCCCAGGACGGTGAGCAGATGTACGTGAGTAATGCAGGGAATAATACACTCAGTGTAATCGACACCAAAAACTGGATTGTCAGTAGAAATATAATTGTTGGCAAGGGTCCGGAACACATCGTGATGTCTCCGGACGAAAAGTTTGTCTATACCAATAATAGCCGTGGTGGAACGATATCCAAGGTTTCCCTGGAAAAACTCAAGGTGGTGAAAACATTTACCATTGGTAATAATCCCCACGGTATTGATATCTCCCCTGATGGTGAGACCTTATACGCGAGTACGAAGAAGGACAACAAGCTAGTAGCTGTCGATGTCAAAACTGGAAAGGTGCGAACCCTGAAGCTCAATCCAGCGCCGTATCATGTCAAGGTGATTGGAAACACAGGCAAGATCTACGTATCCAGCAGGGAAAAGCCTTTTGTCTGGGTCATTGATGCGAAGCAATTCAAGGTAATCGGTAAAATTAAGGTACGTGGCGAGGGCCACCAGATGGTTGTCGTCAACTGAGGACAACTTGGGCAAAACCCTGTCATCAGCGGCATATTAACCCGCGAGGTAATCGTCGGGTTCACCGCTTGCCGATGAGCGATGGCAGACGAAGTGGATTTTTATCGAATTCGCGTGGCAGTCAAGATCACTGATCCGTATTGAACAGCGGGGTCGGAGCCACTATCGGCGCCGATCCCTCTAGTTTTTTATTGAAATATACTTATCCAACATGATAATTAATACCTAATATAAAACAATAATTAACATTTATGTTAATTATCATATTTACATTTGCGATTACTTTTATTATAATTTGCTCATCAATTATCATATTGGGTAATTTATGGACACCCCATTGCACGAACTGGTACTCGAAGTACTGCAGGCAGCAAAAGCCAACGGTATGACCCAGAAACAACTGGCCGAAATCTCTTCATTGGGAGAAGTGTCTTTATCACGGCTAAAAAAGGCCGACGATGCAAAATTGAGCACACTGACGGAGCTTGGCCGCAGCGTAGGTAAAAAGCTGATATGGGTTGATGATAATACCGATATACCCTCACTGGTACGAAAAGGTCAGTTATTCTAACGTGCTTTCAAGGCCATGAAAGATCGCTCTGCTGTTATCTGGACCAGGCTAGGCCCACAACCTGTTAAGATGGGAACCCTTGCCGTTACTGATATCGAATGCAGGTTTACCTACGATGAGGGTTATACAGAAACTGGTTTACGGGGATTAGGCCTGGTCTATGCCCCCGTACTGAAATATCTAAAACAAATTAACCTTGATACCCAACCAGGCTTCGACACCGACTGGAATATTCTGATTCGCTCTGGTCATGGCGCCATTGGCCATCTCGATGTGTTTGAAAGCGATGAAATAGCGATACAGTGGTATGCCACGCCATCAAAGAAAGGGCTGATTGAACTCGATGATGAATTTGGTTTCAGCTTAAAAGAATTTATGGCCTGGTTTGATGATGAT
>ENA-ORDP01000270-ORDP01000270.1-marine-sediment-metagenome-genome-assembly--contig:-NODE-270-length-35029-cov-7.060902_pt1 | contig 35029 bp, 81 predicted proteins | sample MGYA00248627_ERZ508539 | MGnify/ENA primary metagenome ERZ508539 (study PRJEB26208, sample SAMN05571518) | marine sediment metagenome | biome: deep sea; feature: Hydrothermal vent; material... | reverse complement strand
CAAAACAGAAATTTAGTTTTACACCCCAAGAAATAACTCAAACAAAAAGTATAGCACAACCAATAACACAGGAATTACAACAAAGTAATAATCAGATAACTAATTCATTAACAGGACAGGAATTTCAAAAAGCAACAAGACAGGAATTTCAAAAAGCAACAAGACAGGAATTTAAACAGAAATCAAAACAAAAATATAAACAAAATTCGGAACAAAAATTTAAACAGCCAAATTTCAATCAAAATCCAAAACCAAAAGAAAACAAATTTAAATATTTTAAAAAGAAAAAATCAGAAAAAACAAAAGAAGTAAATTTAATAGAAGAAGATTATAAAATATTTGGAAGAAGATATGGAAAGGATAAATTATTAGAAAAAACTAAAACAAAAAAAGAAGCTGAAAAAGAATTAATTAAATTTCTAAGTGGAACATTAGGGGCAGGGGGATTTATTGAAAAAGGAGGAAAGAGAATCCAAGTAAATTTAGGTTCTGGATTTAGACCAAGTAAGATTGAACCAAAAAGAGTTATTCAGAAAAGAGGGAGAAGATTATCTGCTCCAAGTGAAAGAAAAGAAATTAAATCTGTAAAAAATAAAAGAATTAAATGGTTTTAAGTAAGAGGGGACAAGCAGGTATTTTTTTTTTAGTTATGATTGGGATAGTTGTATTTATTTTAGGTTTAGCATTAGCAAAACCAATAATCCAAAATTCAACACAAGTAATGACAAATATGGGTTGTTCAAATACTTCAATTAATACATATACAAAAGTAACCTGTGGTGTAATTGATGTTTCCTCACCATTTATTATTAGTGTAATATTAGGTCTTGGGGGAATGTTTTTAACTGCAAAATTAATGGGGAGATAATATGAAAATAATAAAAGATAAGAAAGGAGGATTATTTATAGGATTTATATTTGCTATGTTCTTTTTTATGATTGGAATGTGGATGCTTCCATTTATCCAAGACCAAGTTTCAGATGCAAGGACAGATATAAATTGTTCATCAACAGCAATATCAGATGGAAATAAATTAACTTGTTTAGTAGTTGATATTGGAATACCTTATTTTATTATAGCAATACTTGTTTTTATTAGTGGCTTAATTGGGAGAAATCTATAATGAATAAAAATATAAAATTAATCTTTTTACTCCTCTTCTTTTCGGTTTTCTTAATTGGGATTACAAGTGCTTCACTATTCCAAAGCAATAAAGTTTTAAAAAATAATCAGATAAATTTAGAGCAAAAACATTTCTTAAATAAATTTGGAGAGGGTAGGATAAATAATTTTAAAAGTTATGGAACTTATGAAATCCACGAGAATGGATTTTTGAATTTATTTAGGGGAGATAAAGTTCAAGAATATACTTTACTTTCATCAGATAATTCTGTTATAAATGCTTGGGCTATTTTAGAAGTTAAGAATTATAGAAATTCAAAGTTATTAAATGGATTAAGTTTTAAGGGTGGAACTCCAAGAGATATTAAGATTTCTTATTTTATTAATGAAAGTTATTTTGAAAAGAAACCGATTTATAAAAAAGTTTGTGGGAGAAATAAAGTAAGTTTGAATGGAACTATTAATAAAAATTGTAATAATGTTTTAGTAAGAACTGATAAAATATTAAAATATAAAACATATTGGAAACCATATTTAAATCAACTTATGCCTATTGGGAATTATAAGATTAAAATAAATGGAAAACTTCCCTCTGTAAATAAAAAGGTAGATTGGATATTAAATTCAGGTGAGCAAAACCAAGCATTAGATAAATGGGCTTGGTGGGATAATAGTTGGAATTATAAAAGACAAATCACAGGATTAACAGGGAATTTTTCCTATATGAATATTTCTTATTATACAAATATGAATGCTGACTTTTCAGATATGAGATTTTTAGATACAGCAACAGAAACAACTGAATTAAATTATACAATAGAAAGTTATGTTGCTTCAAATTCTGCTATTGTAAGATTAAACAATCTTGGAGCAAGTTCTGTTCAAATGTATTATGGAAACTCAGGGGCAACAACTACAAGTTCAGCAAGTAATACTTATCTTAATCCTATTAGTTATTGGTATTTAGATGGAAATGTAAATGATGCTTTGGGAATTAATAATGGAACAAACTATGGGGCAACTTCGGTAAATGGAAATATTAGTGGAGCTTATAGTTTTAATTCTACAAACAATGATTACATAAATATTCCTGATGATGCAAGTTTAGATACAAATTATTTCACGATTTTTTTTAAGCTTAATGCAAATAGCCTTGCAGGTCGTCCAGTAAATAGATGGGGAACAATTCCAAGAGAATGGCTAACTGCTTTAGATGTTGGCTCATATTATTATGTTGGAATAGATACAAGTGCAGGAGGGTATAGTGTCACTAATGCTTATGGCTGGGAAACAGGAGTTTGGCATTCTCACGCAATTACTTTCAATGGAACAGCTTTAAATTATTATGTTGATGGGGGAAATGTTCAAACAACAACTACAACTGCTGGAACTCTAAATGCAAATTCTCAACCAATGATTTTTGGGGCTCAAAGTTCAGTAGATTATCCATTTGATGGATATATTGATGAAATTGGATTTTATGGTAGAGGATTAACCTCAGTTCAAATACAATCACTAAATAATCAAACAGCCCCAAGTTTTACAGTAGGAAGTGAACAAACAAATAATGGAGTTTCAACAACTTTAAATTCTCCAATAAATGCTTATAATTCTTCTTCTTCAAATATTTTATTTAATTGGACTTCAACTCCAACAAGTGTTAATTTAACAAACACCACACTCTATAATTGGTACTCAAATGGAACAATTTTAAGCACAACATTTTTTTCTCTTTCAGGAAATTCAAGTGTAACAACAACACAAACAAATAACTTCCAAGATGGAAATTATATTTGGAATGCAGAAACTTGTGGGATTGGAGTTGCTTGTTCTTTTGCTTCAAATAGAACTTTTAGTATTGATACAACTCCCTTTATCCAATTTGAAAGCCCAACAAATCCAAACAACACAAATATATCAAGTTCATATATTCCTGTGAATGTTTCACTAACAGAAACTTATTTCAAAAACATAACATTTAATTTTTATAAAGGAAGCACAACAACTTCTTATTCATTTACAAATTCAACAAGATTTATTAATGAAAGTTTTGCAGATGGAACTTATTATTATAATGTAACAACTTGGACTACAACAAATAAAAAAAACTCAACAGAAACAAGAATAATTAATGTTGATAACACACTCCCAATAATTAACATAACACTCCCACTATCCTCAATAAGTTACCACGAAGCAAATACAAACCTTTCAGTAAATTGGACGGTAATAGATGCAAACTTAAATTCTTGTTGGTATAATTTCAATAACATAAACACATCAGTAAGTTGTAGTTCAAACTCATCAATAAATATTACATCAGCAAATCAAAACAATTTAACCTTTTATGCAAATGATACTTTTGGGAATTTAGGAAGTAAAATAAAAAATTGGAGTTATAATGTATTTGAAAATTCAAGAACACTAAATACAACATCTTATCAAACAGCACAGGAAACATATTCTATAAATATAACTGCAAATTTAACACTTACAAAAGTAACCTTAGATTATAATGGAACAACATTTACAACAACAAAATCAGGAACTACATATTCAAAGACAATGGATATACCAACAAGTTATTTAGGAAACCACTCAATAAGATGGAACTTTACTTATGGAACAAATACAATTTATTCAAGAAATTCATACCAAAATATTTTAGAAACAACATTTGCACTATGTAATTCAACATACACAAATCAATTTGTAAATTATACTTTTAAAGATGAATCTGACTTATCAGTAATAAATGCAACAATTCCTTCATCAACATTTATCTATTGGCTTGGAACAGGAAGTGTTAATAAAACATTAACTTTTACAAATAATTCACTAAATTATGATTATACATTCTGTGCAACACCAAATAAAACTTTAAATGTAAATCAAAATATACAATATAAATCAACAAATTATCCACAAAGAATATTTCAAAAATTAACAACATTTAATGGAATAGTAACAAATAAAATACTTTATCTACTATCAAATGCAAATGGAATTTATGTAACCTATCAAGTATTAGACCAAATAGGAATACAAATAAGTGGAGTTAATGTAAATGTAACAAGAACAATTAGTTCAGAAACCGTTAATGTAGGAACAGGGCAAACAGATGCAGCAGGACTTATAACATTCTGGCTTAACCCAGATTTTGTTCATACAGTAACATTTGCTAAAACAGGATATACTTCATTTACATTAAACTATTTTCCAACACAACCAACTTACACAGTAACACTTCCCTCAACATCATCATCTGGATTTACTGATTACTTAAAAGGAGTTACATATACAATAACTCCAACATTAGGAACAACACTAATAACAAACAAGTTTTACTATTTTAATCTAACATTAAACTCAACATTCTGGACTTTAGATTCATTTGGATTTTCATTTTCAGATAATAATGGAACAATAATTGGAGGAAATACAACAACAGGTTCAAGTGGAACAATAATTAATTACATAAATATTTCAAATGCTTCAAAAGTAAGTATGACTTATTATTGGATAGTAAATGGAACAACAACAAATGGAACAAGTGGGTGGTTTACATTTAATAATTTATCAACAGAATGGAGTATCAAAACATTATTCATAGATTTATCAAGATATTCAACGATAGGTATGTTTGGACTTACAAGAAATGGTTTAAATATGATAATTTTTATGGTTATATTTTTAATTGTAGGAACAATGTCATTTAGATTTGGTTTAACAAGTCCTGCTTCAATAAGTGGAATGGTTTTCGCCATAGTATTCTTATTTGATTATAGTTTGGGTATGATTAATATTGGAATCGGTGTAAGTCATTTTCCAACAATATTTATAGGGATAATTACTTTTGGTTTAGTAATTAGGGAGATAACCCAATGAAATTACAAAACTATTTAGTTTTACTAACATTTATATCAATGGTATTAGCACTTGGGGGATTAAATGTTGCAGGAATTTCAGCATTATTTTCCTATCTTGGATTAGTAGTTAATAGTTCAGGAGTAGGACAGATGACTATTGATAGCACCTTCTGGAATTATATATTTGGAACAGCAGGTTTATTAACATCAATATCAATATCAGGGGCAATAGGGGTAGGAACATTTATTTATACAAAAGATAAATCATTTTTAATACTTCCAATTATAACAGGGGTATTTGTGTATTGGATTTCAGTTATGATTTCAATAATAAATTATTCCCTTAATGAACCAATCTTTGGAACTATCATAGCAATAATATTAGTTCCATTAACATTAGGTTTCATAATATCCTGTGTTGATTGGTTTATGGGGAGAACTTAAAATGGTAGCACAATATATAGCACCTTTGAATTTAGAATTTATATTAGTAAACTTACTTGCAGGTTCAAGAGAAATATTTATGGGATTATTCTTCATAGCAATATCTGTTTTAGCAGGAATATTAAAGATGCAAAAACAAATATTTGTAGTAATGATTGGATTATCAGGTATTTTATTATATGGGTGGTTTGGAAAAGGATTTTATATATTAATATTATTAATAGCAGGAATGGTTGTATTTTACAATGTTTCAAAGATTGTAAAAAATTAAGATACATGTAAAATCAACCCCCCTATTTATAAAGTAAAAAGAACTAAATATAAAATGGCACTAAAAGATATTTTTAGGAATATTAGTGAGAAAAGAAAACAAGACAAAGAAGAATTTAAAAAGATGGAAAAAGAATTTAGATTTAAGAAACTTCTTGAAGAAAAACAAAAATCACCAATGCAAAAAGAACACGAATTTTATGTTAAAGAACAAGAGAGGGTAAAATTAAAAAAGATGGTAGAGTTTGAAAGACACCAAAGAACTGAGAAGTTTAAAGAATTATCAAATCCATTTAATAAAGGAAATAGTTTAAGGGAAAAGAATGATATAATTAAATCAGATGTTCATTGGATATAATGACAGAATGGACTGACTTTATGAAAGGGAAAATGTCTCCCTATATGAAGAAATATGGAAGTCATCAAAAAGCAATTAAAAAATTAAGTGAGGATTATAAAAAATTCCAAAAGAAAAAAAGAAAATGAAAAGAAGTAAATGGTTAAAATATCTTGATAAGGAAAAGTTAAAGAAAAAGAATAAAGGATTAAACCTTGCAGAACTTATGAAGGTAGCATCAAAAACATATAAGAAAAAATGAAATTTAAAGTAAAAAATGACTATGAAAAAAATAGAATGGGAGTATCAATAAAGCATACAACATATTCTACAAATAATGGAGTATCAATAAAGCATACAAAATATTCTGATAGGAAAGAAATAAAAAATAATAATAAAAATAATAATTATAAGATAAGGTCAACAGAAATAACTAAAGATAAGAAAATAAAAAATTATGTTTCATATTCTAATAATTCAGATTATGAAAGTTTAGCAAAAAAAGTAAAACAAAAAGCAAATGAAATAAAAAAAGAAAATAAAAAACCTTACTTTTCAAAAATGAATTTTTCATTAGGAAAGAAAAAAAATATGTCTTATAGAAAATCATCACCAATGAAAAAATTATTATCCAATAAACAACCAGTCGTAAGGATTGGAGGATACTAAATAATGTTTATATGCTCAGGAGGGTAGAAAAAAAAATAAAATAAATGGAAATAGATAACAAAAATGTATTGATGGGTTTACTATTAGTTTTTATGATATTAGTAATTGGATTTGCATTTCTAACACCAATAGCAAATGTATCAAACTTAATGTCTGAAAAGCAAGTTGTAACTAATGAAAACCAAAGTTTATCATCTTGTTATGGGGCATCTGCCACAGGAACACAAGTTAATGAATCATCAGCATTATGTAATATTACAGTAACTAATGCACCAACAGGTTGGAGATTGACAAATAGTCAATGTGCCCTTGGAAGTGTGGTTATTACAAATTCAACAGAAACTAAAACATTTGTAGCAGGAACAGATTATACATTATTTGCTCAGCAAGGAATAGTTAAAATGCTTAACACTACAAGCACAACAGGAATAAGTGATAATCTAACTACTCTTGATTATAACTATTGTAATCAAGGATATGCAACAGATTCAGCTTCAAGGTCATTGACAAAACTATGGGCTACACTAATGATAATAGTTTTGCTTGTTGTAGTAATAGCCTTTGTAATAGAGCAATTTAAATTACTTGAATAAATTTATTTTATTTTTTTTATTTGTATTAGTGAGAACTCTTTAATTAAATAAAAATAGGAGGTAAAACAAATGGCTAAAAGAAAAGCAGGAAGACCTAAGAAAAAGAAAAGTAAAAAGAAGTAATAGTATAATAGAGAAGGTATAAGGATATAGCCCAAGCCTTCTCTATTATTTCTTAGTGATAACACCCTTTTATACTTTATGGTAGTTACATACTTTACTATTTTCAAATTAAAAGAGATATTTATAAACTTATTTTTAGTAAAAAGTTTATGAAAGAGGTAAAAAGTTTATGAGTAAAAAAAATAGGGAGGTAAAAACTTCAAATTTTTTACTTGCAATATTTAATAAAATAAAGAGAGGTGAAAGCCCTGCCTTTATAAGTAAAGAGCTTGGAATATCAAAACAAAAGTTATATTATTATACTTCTACTCTGAAAAAAAAAGGTTTCATAGGAAAACATAAAAATGGAAATTGGTTTGCTCAGGTAAAAAGTTTCTCGTTAGGAACGAAGAAGAAAACTAATCTTCATGCACTTCAAATATATATTAAGATACTTTCAGGAAAAATTGATGATAAAGATTGGGAAATAAAAGAAAGATTAAGAAATTGGACTCCAAAATATAAAAAATTAGATGTTCTTGGAGGATTAACAATAAAGAATAATAATAATAAATCAATATCTATATTTGCACACACAAGGGATTTAAATAATCTAAAAGAAATTGATGTTCTATCATACAATATAGTAAATTTAGCCTATGGCTTATTCAGAGAGAGTTATAATGTAATTTTAGACATATATAGTGCAGAAGTAAAAACACTTCATATCGCAACAGAGGACAAGGATTCAGATGAAATGATTAAAAAAGGAGAAAGATTTGAATTAGATTTAAATAAAAGAGCAGAAAAGATATTTCCAAAAGATAAAATACCTGCAAAGGCTTGGATAGATGGCTCACCATATAAATTTACAGCAGAAACAAATGATAAAGAATGGAAAAGGGCTTACCTAAAAATGCCTTTTAATATGGAAGAAATTAAGGAGATGACTTATTATATAAGTAAAAATTATGCTTCACATGTAAAAATTGTAGAACAATTAAGTAAATTATTAGAAGAACCAAAAATAAAGAAACATATTAAGAAAAAAACATTTGATTTAAAACAAACAACATTATGATTGACAAAACAAAGGGAATATTTTATTACTGAATAAAGAATACACTTTTATTTAAATAGATAATAACTAATAACAAAGACTAAAATTTCATAGTCTGTAAATTTCTGTGAAAACGGAACACATGACGGACAGAGATAATTGAAAGGAGGTAAAACAAATGGATAAAGATATAATTGAAGTTTTTTTAAATTTGAATAAAAAAGAATTTGAATCTGTGGAGAAAAGAGCAAATCAAGAATCTATTGATTCAGACCCTAATGACGAAGAAATGAAAAATGGACTTTATTTTGAGAGGGCAACAATACAAATCAATGATTTATATGTTGAAGATAAGTCTGATGAAATTCTGTTAAATGGTAATTTATTTGCTTTTGGAAAAAACTTGGGATGGATGGAGCTTAAAATTCCCCTAAACCAAGAAATGGCAGTTCAAATTATTGATAGATATATGAAGAAACTTGGAAAACTAAAAACAGTTCTTGAAGCAACAAAAGACTAAACTAAAGACAATAACAATTTTTATTTTTTTAATTAGATTTTTAAATAATATGAAATCAAAATATCCTAAGAAATGTCCTGTATGTAATAGTTCAAGAGTTACATATTATCAAGGAAGTTTTCATTGTAAAAAATGTGGATACTTAAACAAGTTAGTCCTTACTAAAAGGTAACACAAATTTAAAAGAGTTTAAATCATCATAAAGAAAATGAAATGTGAACATAAAAGAATAAAAAGAAATTTTCCATTTGGAAAGAAATCTAAGTCAAATAAGTTCTGCAAAGATTGTGGAAAAATAGTAACAAATAAAATGTTAGAAAAGAATAAAACAAAAAGAAGATGAGATTAAAAGGGTGTTCTAATTGTAATAAAGAATTTAAGCAAAAGAAACTTAAAAAAATTAAAGGAAGATTTATTTGTGTATGTTGTTATAAAAAAGATAGATTGAAACATAGGGAATTTTTAAAAGAGGAATCAAAGAACAATAAAATAGAAATAAAATTTGAAAAGAGTATAAAGGAAAAGAACAAAATTAAGAAGAAGTGGGAAAAAGAAATAAAGAAAATAAAAGATTGTAAATTAATAATCAAAAAGACAAAAAGACCAAGAATATTTAATTATCAAAAAGGAAAGATTAGTAGTTTAGGATTATATATAACTCGTGATGAAAAGAAAGTCCTATATTTTAAATTAATGAATAAAGGATATTCAATACAAGATGCAAATGAATATATTAAACAAATATCAAATAAGATGAGTGAGTTCTCTAAAGAATTAAATAAATCAAATGGAAAGGAAGAAGATTTAAATATGAGATTTAAAGAAGAATTTGCTAAATTAGTTGAAAGAAGTTAAAATGGAAAAAGAATTAAAGAAAGATTTTAAAATAATAATAAGTAGATTTATTATTGCATTTTTTTATTCATTCTATTTTATTTTTTACATTCTTTTCATTAAAGAATTATCTTCACCAATAAAAAATGTTTCATTTTTTTCTATTTTGTCCATAATATTTTATCTTATACTAATTTATTATACTTTTGATAATTTTATGTCTTATATTCTAAATAAACTATGGGGAATAGATAAAAATGGAAAGATGTAATTATTGTGGGACAAAATTAATAGAAATGGGTGATGGAAAGAAGTTATGCCCCAATCATGGAATAATGGAAGATAATCAAAAAGAAATTAAAGAAAAAAAAATACCTTCATATATTTCTTAGGCAAGGAGACCCTACCTTTTAAGATGGGGAGGAATTGTCCATCCTCAGATATATTTAAATATAAATTAGTCCTTACTAAAAGGTAACACATATTTAAAAAGATATAAGTTATGATAAGTTATATAAAAATGGAAAACATAATTGATTTAAATGAACTTTTTTGGATATTTGGATTAACTTTATTTACTACCACAATGATTTTTACTTATAACTTACTTGTTCTTCCATATCTCAAAAATATTATGACACCAACATCAATAATATTAATAACATCATTATTTATAATTTTAATGAGCACAATTTATGCACTATCACTTACATCAATAATTAAAATTAAAGGACAAGAGATGCTTTAGATAAATATAAAATGACTAAAAAAATAAAGAAAAAGATAATGCTTGGATTTATGTTAATTACCATAATTATATATATACTAACTTTAATATGGGCTTTTACTATTATAGTTCCACAACAAATAAAATTTGATGATACTTGTAAAAACACCTGTTCAGATAAAGGTTTAAATTATTACACAGAATTTCAAAGTTATCCTATAAATAATCTTAATGGTAAATGTTTTTGTTTTAAAAAAGAATTAATAAATATCCAGTAGGAATATAAAATGAATAAAAAAATAATGGTTGAAAAAGTTAAAATTGTAAGTCATGAAAGGTTTTGGATAATATTATTCTTTTCAATATTGTTTAGTTTAGTTTTTTACTTAGGTTCATTTATAATATTAAATATTTTTAATATTCATAATGTTGTAGTTGATAATTTTCTTTTTATAATATATTTACTATTATTTTTTATGTATGAAACCTATAAAGAATTAGCAGAAGAAAAAATTGTGAAAATAGAAAAAGAAGTAAATGGCAAAAATAATGATATTTTTTTTAATAATAATTTTTATTATGTTATCTGTAATTGGTTTCTTAAACTATTACCCTATGAAAAAAACTGGATAATATATATTAAATAAATATCCAGTAGGAATATAAAATGAATAAAAAAATAATGATTGAAAAAGTTAAAGTTGTAAATCACGAAAGGTTTTGGTATTTATTATATTATTCTATATTATCCAGTTTTTTTCTTGTTATTATGACATCATTCCTTCTAATTGTATCTAACACAAATAAATCAAATATTATTTCATATTTTTCTATTCCAATATATATTTTAATAATATTCTCATATATCATTTATAAAGAATTAGCAGAAGAAAAAATTGTTAAAATAGAAAAAGAGGTGTGGTTTAAATGAATAAAGAATCATATTTCCTTATGTTTGGGGTATATTTTTTAGTTGGAAGTTTATATATATTTTTTTTAATACATCCACTGAATTTAATTAATTTTGTATTTTCATTAATTGGTTCACTTAGTATGCTTTATGCAGGGTATAATTTAGGGAAGGTGTTTGAATGACTAAAAAAATACCAAGCGATGGTTGGATATTAATTTCAATACTTTTTATTGAATTTTTATTAGTATATTTTTTTAGTGATTTAATGACTACAATATTTAGTATATTAGGTGTTATTTTATTACCTTCATTTATATTACTAATTTTTGATGAAAAAACTAAACAAAAAGAAAAGGAAGTAAAAAATGACTAAAAAAATAAAAATAACTTCAAAAGTTTCAGAAAAAGATTTGATTGAACATTGTTTGAATTTATATCATTCAGGATATGATTTTACTATTATCCTATCTTTTCATGCTATGGCTTGTAGATGGAATTTCAATAAATTAAAATATTATTTAATTTTAATAACAGAGGAAAATGAAAAATAAAATGCAAAATCCTTACACTGAAAGAAAATGGTCTTTAGCCCAAATTCAGAATATTACATCATCTGAATCAAGAAAAATATCAAATAAGGAAAAAGAGAGTTATATTAATATTCCCCTTATTATTTCCCTTATTATTTTAGGGAGTACAATTATAGGAATGCTAACTTCTACATTACTTAAATTTTTATTAATGTTATTTTAAAATGGAAAATAAAATATCCCTATCCATAAATTCATTAATCTCATCAATATATGGGGGATTAATAACAGGATTTGGAACTATTCTTCTTATAGGACTTAACAATGATATCAATAAAATATCTCCCATAGGAATTGCAGGTATACTTGCCCTAAACATATTAATTTGGTTTCTATTCCTTATTATTCTTAATTTAATACATAATCAAAATGGAAAATAAAATACCTTTATTTATTAATAAAAATGGAAAGTATGTTTGTAAAAATTGTGGGGAAAAGTTTAGATTAAAAATGAGTTTAAATAATCATAAATGCAGGGGGGAAGATGGGATTAATAAAATTAATAAGTAACTATATTAAATTAGGACATAAGGAATTTTGGAGAAGATTCAAAGAAGGAACTGAAAAAATAACACCTACACAAAAAACAAAGGGAGAACTTAGTGGGATAATTATTATAGCAATAGGGATAATAATAGGATTAATTGTAACACCTATAATAAAGATAAGTGGTGTTTGGTATTGGGCTGAATTAATATTGCTTGGAAGTTTAATTATGGTTCTATTTCAATTAATGGGAAAACTACAAATGTATAAAATACAAAAAGAACAGGACAAAATAATGGAGGAATTAAAATAAAATGTTTGAAACAATAATTATTAGATTTATTTCACTTTTTATCTTTATAATTCTACCAATAATTATTATTTTATGCGGATTTTTAATAATAATAGATACTAATAATATTTATAATGAAGCAATTAAAAAATTAAGTGAACTTAATAAAAGAATGGAGGAATTAAAATAAAATGTTTGAAAAAGCATCTTTTGGAGTATTAATTATTTTAATAAGTTCAATCTTAATAAAAGCTATAATTATTAATTATAATTCTGGACAAATAGATATAATTATATTAAATCTTGCTCTTTTTTTAAGTATAATATTTATTATAATAGGAATTAAACTTATATTATCAATTTTTGATAAAAAAAGAAAAACAAAAAGTAAAACAAAAAGAACAGGAGGTAAAATAAATGGAAAATAAAATAAAACTTGGGGATAAAGTAAGAGATAAGATAAGTGGATTTACAGGAATAGTTGTAGCAAAATCAGAATTTTTAAATGGTTGTATCCAATGTGATATAATGCCAAAATGTAAAACAAAAGATAAAATGCCAGAGGCTCAAGGAATTGATATTCAAAGTTTAGAGGTAATTAAAAATAAACCAAAGAAAATTAAAAAGAGTTCAACAGGTGGAAGAACAAGAGTTGGAATTAAACAGAGGGGTTTTTAAAAAATGAAGATACTTATTAGTTCAACAAATTATGCAATAGTAATAGATACAAAAATAATTAGTTTATATGAATGGTTATTAAATATAGCAAATCAACTTAATTAAAATGTTAAACATAACAGATTTTGTAATAATTGTAGCTGCAATATTAGTAGCAAAGAATATTCAAAGAGTTGTAAATAAAATAACTGAGGAGTTTTTTGATTAATAAAAAATGATGAATGAATTAAATACAGCACTATTCTTAGGAAGTATAATATTAGCATTTACACTTGGTTTAGCATTTATAATTGTAATAGAAATAATTTATAGGATGAGAGGTGTTTCTCAAAATGTTTAGTATTGAAGATATATGGGAAAGGATAACAGAAGAATTTGAATACTTTATAAGTTTTGAATGGATTTCAGATATGGGTGAATCATTTATGAGTTTATTTGAAAATCTAAGTGAACTAAGCCCAATAGGAACTATTTATGGAATAATAATGGTTGGTTTAGTTTTTCTATTAAGGAAATTTATATTTAACTTTGTTAATTCATTAGGCATAGTATCTCAAATAATATGGTATCCTGTATTTTATACATTCGCTTTTGGAATTGGATATATTATGGGGAGGAAAGTATGGAATTAAAAGATAAAACATTTAATTTAAAAGAAATTGTTGAAAAGACATCAAGAAGAGAATGTTTAATTTGTGGAAAAAATCTTGATGAAGATTTAGGCAAAGGAACATGGCATATCCCATTATGTAAAAATCATAGATTAAAAGTGATGAAGGAAATGTTTTTGGTTGGGATTGGATATATTAGGGGGAGGAAAGTATGGAATTAATTAATATTTTAATTGGTGAAATATATTTTTTTTCAATAATTGGATTTATTTATTTATTTTATAAATATAAAAAAGGAGGATTATTTGGAGTTCCAAAAGAGTTAGAATGAAAACATTAAAAACAAAAGAAATGATTAAAAGAGAAAAAACAACTGGAAGTAAATTTATAATAGATTCAGATGGATATGGAATTTTAAAAGGGTATATTTTTTTTTTAAAAGTAATTTATATTTCCCTACCAAAAGGTCATCAAGATATTAATAAGCATTATGATGGTTTAAATCCAAATGTCAATGAGGGTCTTACATTTTTTGAAGGAAATATTTTTGGTTGGGACTATGGACATTCTAAAACTACAAATGATTATAAAGGAGATATTAAAAGAGCATTAGAATTTTTTAAAGCAAGGGGTAAAAAAATATGAAAGACAAAAAAAGAAGACCAAGCAAAAGAAATTCAAAAAAGGAAAATAAAAAATATCCTTATAAAAGAAAAAAAATAAAAAATGTTTAAGAGATTTAGAAAAAAGACAATCCCATCAATAAATAGATGTGAATTAGAAAGTGTTTTAAGTATAGAAGAAACTAATATAATTAAAAGAGATGGTTTTATAGAAGGTTATACCTCATTTCCCCTAAATAGATATGGGGTTATTTCAAAACGACAAGATTGTGCTAAATGCCCTTACCAAATTAAAGTTCATAAACAAAGATATTGCCTAAATGAAGTATTAATTTCAAATTTCATAGAAGATTTAAAACAATATAGATTAAAATTAAAATGGTAACCAAAATTGTAAGTTTAATTAATGAAAATAATTTATTAAAAGACAAAATAAAAAAGATAGAATTATCTGAGAAGTGTATGAAAAAAATAGTTGAAGAAATTTATAGAAAAAATTATTTTATTGCTCATTTCATATCTGCTATTATAACTTTATTATCTTTTATGATAATTTATTCAATTATAAATTATATGTTTAAAATTTTTTAAAATGTTAGGAAAAATAATTACTGAATTATTAATTACTCTAATAGGTTCAAGTTTAATATTTATAATGCATATAAAATATCATTATAATCAAGATATTATAATGATATATGGTTTTACTATTTTGTATATTATGCTTATAATAATGGTAATTAAATCAATTATTGATTTTTTTAAATTAAATAATATTGAGATTACCAAAAAAAGTAAAACAAAAAGTAGAGGTAAAAAATGTTAAATAAAATACAATTAATAATATTAGGATTATCCCTATCAGATTTAATAGCGAGTTATTTTTATATAAATATCTTCCATAAAAAATATCCAAAACAAGACCCAACAATAATAGAAGCAAACATAATAATAAAATTATTCATAAAAAAATTAGGGATAAAAAAAGGAATGATTTTTGGAGAATTAATTATATTTGCTATAATGTTATTAATAGTTTTAAATATAAACTCAAACTCTCAATATTTTTTATTAGGAACATTATCAATGATGTTAATATATCACTTATTAAATTTTAATCTACTCAAAACAAATTGAAAGGAGGTTATAAAATAATGTTTGAAAAACTTAAAGAAAAACTTTTAGAACGAATTGAAAAGAACTCAATAAAAGTTAATGTAGATGGTGAGATAATTTATTTGAAGAAATCAAAATATCCAACTAATTGGCATGTAATCTATCCACCTGTAAATCCAGAAACAAAAAAATGGGATATGCTTAATCTTGTATTTGGAGGAAAAGGAAATGCGATTAAAACCCTTTTAGTAGGTGTGATAATTGTAACATTATCTCTTGGAGTGATGGATATAGTAAATAGTTATAATGCAACACTATCAAATCCAATAGTCCAAGCCTGTTTGAATCAAGGAGGAATCCAACTTGGATAAGATTAAAATATCTGAAAGAAAAGATATTCCCTATGGTTTTTATAATTGGATTCATTCAAGAATAAGTGAGAAAACAGATAGAGAATATATTAAAAAAGAAAACATAATGATAATTATGCGAATGTATTTTAATATAGAAAAGGAAATGTGTTCAATCATATTTAAAGAACTTGAACTCTTAGGATTTATTGAAAAAGAAGATGGATTTATAAAAGTAAAAAAATCAAAACCAAGGGAAGAAATTATATTTGACTTAAAAAAGAAATTAAATCTAATTCCAAAATAGTCATTATAAAGATAATACATATATTTATAAACCATTTATTCTTAATTATATCAGAATGAAAACATTAAAAGAAATTGGAGGAAATGAATTTGTTAAGAAAAGTTATCTAAAAGAAGAAGCAATTAAGTTAATCAAGACAAAATATAATCCCAATAAAACAACAATGGAAATAAAAGATTGGATTGAATTTTTTAATATAACTGAGGAAGATTTAAAATGAAAACATTAAATAAAAGAAATGATAAGGTAATTTTAGTAATATTAGGAACACTAATAGGGAGTAGTGTAATAGGCACTATTGGAGCATTAGCAGGTGGTATTACAGGATATGCTATTGTAAAATCAAAGGAAATAAATAAACTTACAGGAGATTTAGAATGATGGAATTACCAAATAAAAATTGTATAAATAAAAATGTAGAAATGATGCCCTTTAAAAAGTTTATTCAAGCAAAAAATGTAGTATATGTTGAAGAAAAAATAAAAATAAATGGAATATTTAGAGAAGAAGATGGGGAAATTACTAAAGGAGATATATTTTTTGCACATAAATTAGGAAATTTAAGTATGAAAGAAATTTATAAATTATATTTAGAATGGTTTAATTTGACTAAAACACCATTTGAAAAAGAAAGATTTTTTATTTCAGTAAAATTGGAAAAAGGAGATTTAGAATGAAACATTGTAAAAGTTGTGGAAAAAATATTGAAGATAACCAAGAAGTTTGTGGTTGTTGTGGTCAAATGAGTTATGATGAATTGGAGGAAATAATATAATGAAAGATAAAATATTTAATTTAAAGGAGATTGTTGAAAAGACATCAAAAAGAAAATGTTTAGTTTGTGAAAAAAATCTTGATGAAGATTTAGGCAAAGGAACATGGCACATCCCATTATGTAAAAATCATAGATTAGAAGTAATGAGGGAAATGTTTAAAGAATGAAACCAATTAAACACACAAAATTAGAATTACTTAAAGAGAAATTTAGAATTGCAACAATGCTAAGAGATGATGAAAGGGCAAAGAAATTTATTAAAGAGATAAGGGAGATTGAAAATGGAGAATAAATTTATTTTAGATGCTTGTTGTGGTGGAAGAATGTTTTGGAAGAACAAAAATCATCCAAATGTAATATATCAAGATATTAGAAAAGATATTTTGCCTTTGAAAGAAAAATATGGAATTAATTTTTCAGTTGAACCAGATATTATAGGGGATTTTAGAAAAATGGTTTTTCCAGATAAATCTTTTAAAATGGTTATTTTTGACCCCCCACACTTAATGTTAAATAAAACAGCTTGGATGGCTAAAAAGTATGGAACTATAAAAAATACAGATTATAAGGCCGACATTAAAAAAGGATTTAGGGAGTGTTGGAGAGTTCTTGATGATTTTGGAACTCTTGTCTTTAAATGGAATAATCAATCTGTGGCCTTAGAAAAAATAAAACCATTTTTCCCAGATGAACCCTTAATTTTTAATAAAATTGGAACAAAGGGAAAATTTACTTATTGGTTTGTTTTTATGAAAATTCCTAAGGAAAATATAAAATAAAATGACAACATTTAAAAGAAACATAATAAAAGAAAAGCAATATAATAAAATAAATTTAAATTATTGGATAACAGAAATATTAGAATGGACTCCTTTTATTTTATTTTTTATGGTAATTTGGATAAAGGGATATAGATGGCAATTATTTTTTTCAGGAATGTTTTTATTTATATTAGCAATATTAAATCATGAAACTGAAAAAAATGACAAAACCAATAAAAGAAATACCAACACTTTCAGGAAAAGAAGCAGATAAGTTTGCAGAAAGAATGATGAAAAATAATAGTCAGGGAGCATCGCCTCCGTCAGGAAGATTAAACCCTGACACTTCATTAAGAATAAATAAAATAGGAGGTTAAAAATGGATAAAAAACATTTCATAAAAATTGAAACTGACAGTATTGAGGGAATAAGAGATTTATGGTTTGAGAATGCAAAAAGATTTGAAAAATTTAGTTGTGTTGTTTCCCTTGATGAAAAAAGTTCAAAAGTATGTGATGAACAATGGATTGAAGAACCAAACAAAAAAGAATTAAGAAAATTCCTAAAAGAGGAGAAATCCCCTTTTAGTGAAAAATGACAAAAATAGATAAAGTAAAACAAGGTAAACAAAATAGGGTAAGTGGTTTAAAGTTTGAACTCAAAGTTAGAAAAGATTTAGAAGAAAAAGGTTGGATTGTCTCAAAGTGGAATAATAATATAGATTTAGAAAATAATAAAATAATTCCTGCTAAACATAAATTCAACCCTTTCAAGAAAGTTATGACTTTAGGTACAGGTTTCCCAGACTTTATTGCATTTACAAAACCAAATCAATATTTAATGAGTTATGAAGATTTTTATACAATAAAGTATATTGGAGAAGATATTGAAAATAAAGGATATTCAGAAGTCATAGGAGTAGAAGCAAAAAGTGATGGAAGATTAAATAAAATAGAAAAAGAAAAATGTGTTTGGTATTTAAAAAATCATATTTTCAGCAAAATACTCATAGCTTCTAAATCTAAGGAAAGAGGAAAGATTGATTATAAAAAATTTAAAATAAAAGAATTGAGGGGGAAATTAAAATGATGAAAATATCAGAACAACTTGAACAAAGAGAAATTCCAATATGTGAAATATGTTTAGAAAATCCAATGAGAGAAGGATGTAAAACTTGTTCAATGGAATGTTCAAAGATATATTATAATCAATCAGAAAAAGGAAAAGAATATCAAAGAGCATATCATCAATCAGAAAAGTATAAAGAAAGTCAAAGAGCATATCATTAATCAGAAAAGTATAAAGCATATCAACAATCAGAAAAGTATAAAGCACGAGTAAAAGCATATCAACAATCAGAAAAGTATAAAGAATATCAAAGAAAATATTATCAAAGAACAAAAAAATGAATATAATATACATTAGAACAAGCACAGAAGAACAAGAACCAGAAAATCAAATAAAAGATTGTAAGTTACTATTAAATGGAGAATATATATTGCTGCAAGATAAACAAACAGCATTTAAAGATTTGAAAGAAAGAAAAGGTTTTGAAGAAGCAAAGAAATTAATAAGACAAGGAAGAATCAAACATTTTATTGTTTGGGATTTAGATAGAATTTTTAGAAACAGAAAAAGATTAAAAGAATTTTTTGAGTTCTGTAAAATAAATAAATGTGGTATTCACTCAGTAAATCAAAAATGGTTAGAAGATTTAAATAAAATACCAGAACCATTTAATGAAATAATGCACGAACTAATGTTAAATTTAATGGGTTGGTTAGCAGAAGATGAATCCAAGAAGAAATCAGATAGAGTTAAATTAGCAGTAAGAAGCAAAAATGGAAAAACAATTTCATATAAAGGAAACAAGTGGGGAAGAAAAGCAATGCACACAAATAAGATAAATAGAATTAAGGAATTAGCAAACACAGGATTAAGTTATAGAAAGATTGCAGAACAAGAAAAAGTATCTATTGGAAAGATAAGTCAGATATTAAGTGTTCATAAAACAATACAAGAAAAACAAGGAGAAAAACCCATAATAAAATAAGCCTTCATAAATTAAATAATTAATGAACAAAGATGAAACTAAAAATTAAGAAAATATGTGAAACTTGTAGTGGAGGTTTTTTTACAAGAGATAAAAGGAGAATTAATTGTTCTCATAAATGTTCCATAAAAAATAATAAAAGATACCAACAATCAGAAAAGTATAAAGAAAATCAAAGAAAATATTATCATTCAAAAAAAGGTAAAACAATAAGAAAAGAAAGTCAAAGAAAATATTATCAAAAGAAGAAATTAAAATCAAATAAATTAAAGGAGGTTAAAAAATGAAAACAAATACAAAAATAATTATATTTACAGGAATGTTTTTCTTAGTTATATTCCTAATTGTATATAACCAAGCCCAATCATCTGAATCACAAAAACAAGAATATTACAAAAATTTAACAATCCTTTGTCATACTCCTTATGAAATAAATATAAGTGGGCTTCAAGAAGAAGAAATAAAACCATTAAAATTAGCATATCTTTTGAGAAATAAATCAGAAGGATTAGAATTAACAACTTATCAAATATCAGATTTATATGTAAGATGTTGTGATACTATGAATTTATCCTGTGATGTAATCAATATGATAACTGATTCAGAATACCAAAAAATATATTCTGCCTTAGTTAATTTCAAAGAAAACGATTCAAGGTTAATATCTTTTTCATCAACAGAAAAAAGAATGAGAAAAACATTCACACAATATAGTTATAATAAAAATAATAATTATAGTAGGGAGAGAATTAAAAGTAAAAGTATCCCCTGACTAAAGTCGGGGCTTTATAGAAACAATGGAAACAATAAAAAGAATGCCTGTATGTAGGATATTAACAAAACAACAAAGAAAATGGTTAAATAATAATTGTTGTCCTATTTGTGGTTTACCAAAAGATGAATGGAAAAGGAGAACTGATTGGACTTGTTGTTCTACTAATTGCACAGAAAAATATTCAGAAGAAGTTATATTTATATGGCAATATTGGAAATTAAAAGTATTTGAAAGAGATAATTATTCTTGTGTTAAATGTGGAGAAAAACCAACAGAAAAAACTTATGAGGGTAAGATTATACCAAATACTTCTAAATTAATTGGAGACCATATAATTCCCATTTCTATTGGTGGAGAAGAATATAATTTAGACAATGTTCAAACACTTTGTGAAAAATGTAATAAAGTTAAAACAAAAGAAGATTTTAAGAAAATTGCCCTTTATAGAAAACAACATAAATCTCAAACAAAATTAAATACAAAGGAGGTTCGCAATTCCTCCCAACCTTAAAAGGATTGGGTATCCTTGCGATAATTATATGAATAAAATAATAAATTCAAGGATTATGGAAGATAATGAAACAAGACTTTCCATAGAAAATTGGGGCGAACTAATGATGGAAGATAAAGTAAGAGAAACAACTAAGAAAATAATGGCTGTTGTTGGAACTATCCTATATGATTATGAGAGAAGTAGAAATGATGATTTTGTTCTTGCTGTGGAAGTATGGAGAAGAATGAACCAAGTAGAAACAACAAGTGGGTATACAAAAGAAAAAGAACATATCATACACATTAAAATTAACTCAAAAGAAATTCCCTACATTGTCCCATTTGAAACTATAAGTAGATGTAGAAGAAAATGGAATCAGAAAGGAAAATATCTTCCAACAAATGAAAAAGTAATCAAAGCAAGAATGAGAAAAGAAAAAGTATTAAGGAGGTTTTTTTAAATGAACACACAAACAAAAATAAGATTAAGGAAAATGATTGAACTTGTTGGGGAAGGTAAAATATTGGAGATTGGTATAGAAAAAAACAGAATGACAAATGGAACTTCTTTAGATTGTGTAAAAGAATATAACCCAGACATACTTTGTGATTTGAATAAAGAAAAAATACCTTCAGGTGATGAAAGTTTTGATGTGGTTGTTGCAGGAGAGATTTTAGAACACACAATAAATCCTTACAAGGTTGTCAAAGAATTTTATAGAATTTTAAAACCAAAGGGAACATTGATTTTATCTGTTCCAAATACTTGTTCACTTATAAATAGATTAAATATGTTAAGAGGAAAATTGCCGACAGGATGTGCAATGCCTTCTGATGATGATAGTTATGCTCACCATATTGTTGATTTTAATAAAAGAAATATAACTGAATTATTAGAAAAGTTAGGTTTTAAAATTGAAGTAATAACCTCAAATGGAATAATAACAAAAGGTAAATTAATTTTAAAAAATATTCCTGCTTCGTGGGGAGAAACATTAATTGTAAGAGGTAAAAAATGAAAAGATTAAATCAAGAACAAATTGAAGAAATAAGAAAATTAAGAAAGGAAGGAAAGACAATTAGATTTCTATGTAAAAAATATAATGTTTGCTTCCAGACAATCCAATATCATATAAGCGAAGAATTTAGAATGAAACTAAGAATTTATAATAACAAAAGATATAATGAGATGAGTAAAGAACAAAAGAAAAAACTTTTCAAAGAGAGGAGAGAATATCAAAGAAAATACCACTATAAAAAATATAATGAAGATGAAGAATTTAGAAAGATACAATTAGAAAGAAGTAATAAAGTAAATAGAATTAATTTAAATAAATTAAAGGAGGTTAAAAAATGAAAGATAAAAAAATAAGTAAATCAATAGAAACAATAAGGAAAGAAGTTGATAACATGGAAGAAAAGATAAAACCAAAATCTGTTACAACATACGGCGACCCAATAGTTGAGATTTACTAAAACAAAAAATTAACAAATGGTAGACAAATTCAATGGTGGGAACTCTAAAAATGCAAGAATAAAAATAGATTACTCAGGTATAAAACCTAAAGTAAATTTTAGTTACCCTGATAAGAAAAATCAATATTCAGGAGATATGTTCTCACCTGTGATTTTTGGAAGTATGCTAATTATTATATTAATTTATTTAACATATTCTTTAATATATGGACAAATTACATATTCAAACTATTCACAAACAAAATTAGAATCCTTTTCTAAATGTGCAATAGAAAATCAAGGATTAATGAAAGATAATTATTCATATATAAGAAATAATTTATGTAAAGATAAAATTGATACAAATATTGAGATGTTTTCAAATGTTTTTAATTTTAAATCCTCAATATTATTTATACTAATTTTTATTTTCCCTTTCATAAATTATTTTGTTTTTAAAAAAAGATGGGATAGTTTATACCCTAAATATCAAGCCCTCATATCAACTAAAAAATTTAAGAAATTTTTACCAAAGGATATTAAAAGAGATAATGACAATAACCTTTATTGTGAAATTCCAATCTTTAATAATATAATTTTAGATTATAAAGCAACAGAAGATTTTTCAAAATATCTTAAATTCTTTGAGATAAGGGAATTTAATTTTAAACATTATAAATATAGTAAAATAAAAAATAGTAAAAGAAAGAAAAGAAAGTTAAATGAATATATTTGGTATGCTAAATTTTATTTTAAACAAAAACCAATAAATGGAAAATTGGAAGTCATATTCAAATAAATTAAAGGAGGTAAAACAAATGAGTGAAGAAGAAACTGAAACAAAAGAAGAGGAAACTGAAACAAAAGAAGAAAAAGATTGCTGTAAAGAATAATGTATTATTGGTTAGTGAATTTAAAGGAGGCATTAAGAACAAATAAAGATGAAATCATTTTGGACTTAGTGCTTCTATTATTTATTTTAATTATAATTATTTATCTATTAATCTAAATCAAGGCATTTGATTATATATTATTTTTTATATCACTTCTATTCTTCCTACCTTCATAATATATTTTTCCATTCTTGCTCATTCTCTTTCCAGAAGGCATTGCTTTCCTTGATTTATCTCTCTTTAAATCACTCTTTCCTGTTTGTGTATCCCTATGAGTTAAAGATTTTGCTTTTTGCTTATTATTTAAAAAAGGATTATTCATTTTAACCTACCATTCAAGGCACTACGATTTCTACGATATTCATAATACACTTTTCCATTTTTACTTATTCTTTTTCCTGCTTGTAAAGGCACTTTTCCACTTATTCTTTTTTTAGGTTCTTTTCCTGTCTGGTGGTCAGCAGGTTTTACAACTCTTGCAGGGTTATATTCAAAAACATTTTTTCCATCAAGAGTCATAAAACATACAAGGCATTTATATTTAAAAATAGGGGGGTTGATAAAATCAAGGCATTAAGACATAATTAAAATAAAAAATTATATATTGTCATATATAACCATATATGAAAACAAGAAAAACAAGAATTTTATTAGAGTCATATATAACCATATATGAAAACAAGAATAACAAGGCATTTATTAAGAATCACTAAAAAATATTACTAATATATTATAATAAAATAGTAATAGACCCCTTCGTTTCCAATAGAAAAAAAAGGGGGAAAGTTCCCCCTTGTGTTTGGTGAGAATAAAACTAAAGAATAAAAATAAAGATGCAACTTATTTTAAGCCCTCTTATTTTTTCAACCTCTCACCAAAAAGTAAAAAAAAGAAAATTAAAATAAAATAATTACCAACAAAAACCAATAGATTCATATAATTTATTATCACTTTCCCAACCTTCTTTATATGCTTCCTGAATTAAACTTTCCATTTCTCCTATTGTAATTTTTCCTATATGTTGCCCCCTTTTTACTATTTTCATTTTTATATTTCAAAATCAACAGCAATATATTTTCCACTTTTAAGTTTTTTTAAAGTTTCTTTTTTTGTTTCATATAAAAAGATATTCCTATATTTGCTTGTTGTTGTTGAATAATCCCAATCTTTAAAAATATAAACTTTTCCATCAATTTTTAAAGCGATAGGTGAATTATAACTCTGAAATAAAGTAAAATTATTTCCCCTTATAAGAAATTGATTTAGAATCCCCCTTCCATTATTTCCTGTCATATTTTTAACATTTACAATTTTGTTTAATATTTCCTTTATTTCTTCTTTTCTTTTTTTCATGTGAAATTCTGGGGACATATTAAAACCATTTGCTTTATTTATTTCATTAGATTTAATAATCATACTTTCCATTTTTTTTAACCTCCTGTAATTTATTTTTTGAAAATAGATTATAAATTTCTTCAAGTTTGTTTTTTGATATATTCATCCATTTGGTTTCTTGATTTTCTGATATTATTTTTATTTTTACAATTCCTTCAGAATTTAAAATTTTTTCTATTTGATTTTTTATATATTCATCCATTTTTTTTAACCTCCTTTAATTTATTTTTAAATAAGAATCCAATTATTTTACTTGCAATAAAAAAGTGTTCTGATAAATAATCTTTTGTAACTCCTATATTTTTTAATTCTTTTACTACTCTTTTTATTTCAGAATTTTCTTTTAATTTATCAAAATTAATACTTCCTTCTTTATTTGAGATTTCTTTTTTATTAATATTCTGAATGCTGTTTAGTATTTTTTGGACTCTTTGTTTATTTATTTTCATTTTGATTATAAGGGGAGTTAAAAATAAACTCCAATTCCCTTTTTATTTAATTTCCTAACAACTGCAATATCCATATATCGCTTATTGAAAAGTTTTTTTATGTAGCTCTTTATTTTGTTTTCCATTCTGATATAATTAAGAATAAAGGGTTTATAAATATATGTGTAGTGTAGTGTATAAATGATTTATAATTATTCCCTATTAAAAAATGCTATATATAATAAGGTAAAAAATAAATTTTATCCCTGTTCATTAATTAACTAATTTATGAATGCTTATCTATTAGGGGTTTTTACTTTTAGTTTTTTGGTATTGTTTTATGAACATCTATTTTATATTTTTAATTGCAGGAGTTTTATTTTTTTGATTTCCTTACTTATATATTCAACTTTGAAAATTTTTATTTTTTGATTCAAAAAATCTTAAAAAATAAAACTAAATCAAGCTACCAAAAACAGCAGTTATACACACCATGTCATGCCTTGTTGTGCCTTAATCTGCCTTGAGGGGACTAAATGCCTTAAATAACCTTCTCCTTATGGAAGGGGTCGACAATTATCTATTAAACACTATAATTAAGCTATTTATTCACTCTTCACATCACACATTTACTCTGTTTTACGAGGAAAAAGACCTTATTTGACACAAATGCCTTGATTTTTAACTTCACATCATCAAATCAAACAAATTCACAACAAAAATACCCAAAATACACACTAAATGCCTTGATTAAGCACATATAACCCTATTTAAGCATAAAATAGCCCATTAAAGCACAATATAACTTATTTAATACATAAAATCAACTAAAAACAGAACTAAACACTACTTTCTTGCTTCTTTTCATCAATTATATCAACTTCTTTCATCTTATCACCAAACTTAACACATATACTTGCTATTTGTCTATAACTTATATCAAAATCAAAGCCATTAAGCATTGTTTCCATCTGTCTATAAGACATTTTAGTTTCCTTTCTAAGAATATATAAAATTAAATCCCTCTGTTCACGATACTTAACACCAGATGAACTAATAGGATTCTTCTCTGTCATCTCAAGTGCCTTTAATTTGTTATCAATATAAGTTTTTTCATCTTCACAATCACATAAAGCAAACACACCATAGAACCTTCCCTTCTTTTTTGTCCTAATACCATAAGAATATGTCCTTGCCTTCTTATCCATTATCAATAACCTCTTTTTATTGCTTGAATAAACCCTAAAGAAACCTCTCCTACCACTATTCTCATAAACATGAACCAAAACCCTTGCTCTAAATAGTGAAATGTATTTATCAAGTAGAAAAAATGTAGGTAAAATAATGACAACAAATAAATTTTTCTGTCTTATCTGCATCATTAGTGAATTTAAAGTCCGATTTACACCAGAAAGTGCTGAACGAGAGGAAAAACCTGTAAATGCCTCATCAAACATAACTGATTGACCCTTTTTTGCTTTGTAGATAGCTTCTCTAAATTCTTCTGGGCTAAAAACAACCCTACTTAAATTAAAAGAGGGGTCAATATACTTACACCACTGCAAACCAAGAGTAGATTTTCCAGAACCTTCCTTTCCATCAATTACAATGACACAATCTTTATTTTTTTCCTCCAAATCAGGAATAATTTTTTTATCAAATCTATTTTTTATCCAAGGTTCAATAAAAAAGCTAACTTCTTTTTTTGTTTTAGGATTAATTATTGTAACAACATTCTTTGTAGAACCTTGTTTTCTAAATTCAGTATTAGAAATCATCATCTTCCTCTTCCCAACTTGTTCCTTTATTAAGTGAATTTTCAAGTCTTGCTAAAAAAAGTTGTTTATCCATTAAAATTTTATATTGTTTATTTCTTTTAATCATAATATTTTTTTCAGGACTTTTAAAACCAATAAAAGAATCATTAAAAGGTAATTGTTCAATTAATTTAATATCAAATTTATTAAATTCACTTTTTACACCATAAATTTTACTTCCATCTTGTTTTTTTGAATCATTAAATTTATCTATTTCTAAATCTCTTGCTAATTCAAGCCATATAGTATCAAGCTCATCATTCCAACCCATATAGTTTCCTCTCCTCTTTAATTCTTGACAATTTTTCCATAAAAAATCAAGTCTTGTTATGATATTTAATCCAGAACTAAATTTACTTATCTTTTTTTCTTCCATTTAAATTAATTAGTATTTTATAGTTTAAAAAGAGGGGGTGTGCCTTGATTTTATCAACCCCCCTATTTATAAAGTAAAAAGAATTAAATGAAATATGCTTAAAGCATATTGTTCAGGAGGGTAGAAAAAATTAATAAAAACAAATGTTACAAAATATTCTTTGGGGATTTATTGTTATTGTAATTGGTATAAACTTAGCTCCAACCATAGCTAACCAAGTTGCAGCTGCACAATCAAACTCCAATTTTAGTTCAACAGACAATACTTTGTTAGGTCTTATTACTACATTCTATGTAATTTCACTTTTAGCAGTGGCAATTACATTAGTTTCAGTAAGTTTCAGACAGGCAGGTCTTGCATGAGGAGACAAAAATAATGAAAAGAAATAAAGAAAATAAAGGAGTTATTAATAACAAATCTGTTTTCTTTATTTCATTTCTTCTATTTCTTTTATTTTTTAATTTAAATTTTATTTCAGCAGGTTTTGGATATGATAGTGTAAATTATGGGGCATATATTCAGGGAAAACAAATTAATTTATTTCAAACCTGTGCAAATTGTTCATCAATAAATATTACATCAATAATTTCACCAGATGGACAGATACTAATTTCAAATGTTAATATGAATAAGAGTGGGGTATTATTTAATTATTCATTAAGTGGAAAACATACAATTCAAATTGGAACATATAAAATAATGGGGGTTGGTGATATAAATGGAACAAACACAATATGGAATTATGTGTTTGAAATTAGAGGTGGTAATATTGGATTCTTTGTTATCGCATTTTTATTATTCTTTGGATTAACTTTTTATGGATTAAAAATAAGAAATGAATGGGTTGGATTAATTGGGTGTTTTGGATTATTAATTTTAGGAATATTTATCTCTTTTAATGGAATTGATTTATATAAAAATAATTTAACACAGGGAATTGCTTATATTACAATAGCAATAGGATTGGGAATTGGATTTGAGGCAATATATAAGATAACATATTTTTAACCCCCCCTATTTATAAACCTAATATGATATGATAAGATATTATGGAAGAACCAAAGAAAAAAAGATGTAAAATATGTAAAGAAACAATTTATGGACTATCACAAAAAGATTTAAATTATAAATTTTTAATGCACACATTAAAACATAGAGAGGAAAATAAAGATGAATGAAATAGAAAAAAAATATAATAAATTAAGCCTACAAGAAAAGGTAGCATATGATAAATTAATTGAACCACAAGGATTTGGTTTAAGTTGGTTAATTTTTCCACTACAAATTATATTTGGATTAGCAATATTTGGATTAGCTGTGAAGTATGCCTTTAATGTAAATATATTACATAGTTTAAAAGTTATAGTTGTAATAGTAATAAATCTTTATTGGATTTTTATATTAGCCTATTTTTTTGAATCAATATTATATTTATTATTCATAAATAAGAAAAAGAGAATATTATTAAATATAAAAAAGGAGGTAAAAAATGGTAGAAGATAAAAAAGAAGAAAAAGATTTCATTGTTGTTTCAGAATTACCACAAGTTCAAACAAGAGTTGCTCAGGGAAATGATGAAAAAGAATATGATATTATAACAAGAGATGAAGCACTTACTGAAATTCTGAAAAATTCAAGGGAAATAACAGAAAGAATAAAAAAGATTGCATAAGATGACGATTCAATCAACATTCCAAAAAGGAAGTGATAGAATGATGATAAGGGTAATAGGAGATACTGTTTTATTTATAGACCCTCAAACAAATACCGTATCTCCTATTGAAGGATTAAACTTAAACAAGCAAGGGGTAATTAAAGAACACCCAGATTTAAAAGATGATGAAGAATGGAAACAAAAAGCAATTAAAAGATTTGTTAATAAAATAAAAAGTTTTAAGACAGAAACAGAAAAAACAAATTGGCTAATTGAAGAAATGAAACAAATGGGATATAATCCACTATTCAAACAAAGAAATGGATTTCGTGCAGAAAAAATAATATGAAAAATGACATTTATAGATATGATTATTCAACTTGCAGTAATAGTTGGTTTTGGAATATGGGCTTACTCAAAAGTAACACACAAATCAATAAATGATGTAATTATTGAAATAAGAGAAATGATTTTAAAAATGAAAAACAATGGATAACCAAGAAGCAAATCAAATAGGGCAAATGGCTCAAAGGGGAGAATTAGAAGAATTTTTAAGAAAGGCAGGAATAGAAGAAAAAGGTATTGATAATTTTTTCCTTGAGATAGTAAGAACTGATACAACAACAAAAGTAGGAAATCTTACAGAAGAAGAACTTGGAATACCACAACTTCCTGTAAGAACATTATTTGAACTTGCTAATGATTGTGATTTAATTCCATCAATGAAAAGTTTTGCTATTGATTTTAGACAACAAGCAGAAAATATATTATCAACATCACTAAGTAAAGAAGGATTCTTAATTAAATCAAGAATAACAACAAAGAAAGAATTTTTAGATAAACCAAAAAAGAAAAAAAGAACAGGATTTTTTGGAAGTAAGGAGGAAGAAGAATAATGGAAGAAATAAAAACACAAGAACCAACATTGAATGAAAAGATTGATGAAATATATTCAACACTCAAAAATGGTAAAAACAAAATAAAGAAATTAAGATTACCAAGAAAAGCAAGAGTGAAAGGGAAGAAAATGAAAAAGGGATATGCAGGAGTTTTATTTATAAATGAAAATAGAACAATTAGTGGAGAGAAAGTAAAATTAGATGGGGGAACATATCAGACAAAAGATAATAATTACCATGTTACAAATGGAAATGAATTATTTTTCTGGGAAGGAAAGTATCCTATACTTTGGCAAAGGTATGATAAATTAAATCCAACAAATATCTTAGCAAAGGAAGGACATATCAATGAGGTCTATGGGCAGGATATGATTAAACTAAAAATGAAAAAGGATATAATAAAAGATAAGAAAAAAGGAGGGGGGATTAGTTGGTTATACATAGCACTTTTAGTTGGAGGAGGTTATTTTTTAATTAAAGCATTTTTCCCAAGTCTAATTGGAGGATAATGGCAATAGAAGAAAAGGAATATGAACTATTAAGTTATCCAAAAAAAATAAATAAGTATAAGAAAAATTATTCAAATGGAAATAAAAGATTAAAGGTTAATTGGAAAAATAGAAAATCATTAGGATTTACCTTTGAGTTAGTTGTAAGAGATGAATCAACATATATGAGAATAGATAAATTTATATGGAACTCCCCAAAAAATTATAGGAAAATACTTGAATTATTAAGATTAAAGTATGGATTGGAATATAGATAATTCAACCCCCCTATTTTTAAACTACTTCTACATGTAATAAATATATGAAACTGAAAGTCATTGTAATTAAAAATAAAGCAAACAATCAATTAAACTTTTCTTTACCAAGAAAAAAACTAACTAAAAAGATGTTAAAAAAGATTGATAAAAATAAATACCTTGATATGGAGATTTTTAAAAAATGGTAAGTGTAGCAGAAGCACAACAAAGTGTAATCAAATCAAGACAACAAATTGAAGATAGAAGGAAAAAGATTGTTGAAGTTGAACAAAGATTAAATAAAACAAGACAAGCACTCCCACAAAATACACAAAGAGAATTAAGAAGTATTAAAAATTCATTATCAAATAGATTACAAAGACAACAAATTGAAAAGGTAAAAAAAGATATAGGACAAAGAGAACTTCAATTAAAATCCTTTTCTGCAAAATTAAATCAATCTGGAGAAGATATTTCTGCTTATGAACAGAAAATTAAATCAGTTCAACAACAACAAGCAAATATACTTAATGAAAAAAGAGCAATGCAAAGTGCAATAGATTTATACTATAATGGAACGGTGAGTCCTTCTGCTGCAAAGGGAACACCTGAATATAAATATCTAAAAGAACTATGGGCTGAAGGACAACAAGCAAAAGAAAGGTATCTTAATAAGATTGATAAATTGCAATCAGTGATAAATGATAATAAAAATATAGTATCTATAAATAAAGGTGTGTTTATTTATACATTACCTAAACAAGGAAATATAGATACTTCTGGAATTGTAAATGCAGAAATAAGAAAAAATAGGAATGATAGAAATTTGAAAGTATTTGATTTAGTTTCATCAAAGTCAATTCCAAATTCAAGCATAACAATAAATAAATCAGTAGGACTCAGGGGCATTACAGGAAATGCAGTTTTACAAATAAAAAAAAATTTAAATGATAGAAGAAATAATTTATTATATAATAATTCAATTAGCACATCTAACGGCATGGATAATTATAAATTCAATAATAATAAGTCTAACAATTTTATTAGTAATGTTAGTAATCTTTATAAGAATACTTTACAAAAAGATTTGAGGAATGAAATCTATGTCCCAAAATTAAATTCATTCATTTCTGCTTCTGAACCATCAGGACAAGCAACAGGATATGAAAGAATACCAACATATCAAGAGAAAGTAAATATAGACCAAGCAAATTATAGGGGAAATTTTTTATCTGAATCAGTATCAAGTATTATGAATAAAGGAGAGGAATTTAAAAGATTAACAAGTGATTTAAATAAATTAAATAATACCGAATTACAAAAAAGATTAAGTAATATAAATAAAATTGGTGGAAAAATAACATCACAATTAGATAACAAAGGAAACATAGTTTATAATATACAACCACAAGAAGTTGGAGTTGGATTTGGTAAAAGAAAATATTTTACACCAATATCTAATCTTGATACAAAAACAAGAACAGGATTAATAAGTAGTGCTATTTATGAAAGGGCAAAATTAAAAGCAAGAGAAATTGGAAAAAAAGAAGGATTAACAGATAAAGGATTATTTCAAATAAAAATAAAAGAAAAAAATACAAAGTATTATGAACAACAATTTGGAACAATACAATATGATTTACTAACAGGAAAACCAATAATTTTTAAAGAAGTAAAAGGAACAACACCAGAAAAAAATATAAAAATTGGAACATTATCACAATTTGAAAATTTTGGAGGTGCAACAACTTATTCAAGATATTTTATTCCTGTTATTGGGGAATATATATTTTATGGTGAATCAACAGCAAAAGCAGGAGAATTAATTTATAAAGAAGGAATAAAAAAAGGAAGTATTGATTATATAGAAACATATCCACTTGAAGCAACTTTTATGGTTGGAGGAGCTACATTAAAGACATTAAAAGTAGGAAAAAAAATAATAGGTGCTTGGCAAACAACAAAAGGAACAAATTTAGTTATAAAGATAGATGAATTAAATCCTCAAATTAAAGATATAGAACCATTTGGTTTTTCATCTAAACCAATACAAAGAACAATAACTACAAATAATAAAGGTGAAAAAATTATTACTGATACAGGTAAAATAGAATTTATATCACAAAAAAGCACATCTGGAAGTAAGACAACAATAAATTCACCATTAAGAGATTTATATTTGTTTAAACCATATGAAAGAGAAAAATCATTAAAATTATTACAAAAAGAAGGATTTAATGAAGTACAAGCAAAAGAAATATTAAGATTAAAAAGACCAAAGGTAGAACAATCAAGATTTAAAGGTAAATATAAAATTGTAACAACTGAAAATAAAAAACCAATAATTAAAATAACAGGAGTTGAAAAAACTAAATATTTAAATATTGAAACACAAGGAATTAAATCAATAAATAAAAAACCAGAAGTAAGATTTATCAATGAGGAAATATTTAATGTAGGAAATACAAAATTAGGAAATGAAATATTTAAATATGTAGGAGTAGAAGAAAAAGCATTAGTAACCAATGAAGGTAATTTATATCAAAATATAAAAAATCAAGGGAAGATAACAAAACAATTTACAGGTCTAAGTATATCAGAAGATTTAGGGAATAAAGAAATATCTAAACTTATTGGAAAAGGAAATGGAATGGATATTTATAACTCAAAACAATTTAAAGAATTTAGAAACACAAATATTCAAGGACAAACTATTCCATTAAGAAGGAAACCAATAGTATCTAAATCAAGAATATTTATTGAAGAAGGAAAACCAGATATAACAATAATAGATTCTTCAATAATAGAAACAAAAGGATTTAGAGGAAGGGGAAAGAAAAATTCAGAACAATATTTAAAACAATTATATTCAAATAAACAATTAGCAAGTGCATTTGAAGGATTAATAAAAAGAAAAACACCATCAATAACAAAAAATCCGACATCTCAAACATTAGACTTACCTATAAGACCAACAAGTGCATTTACTGGAACAGGATTATATGAAAGAACATCAGAAGAAGTATCAAGAATACCAAGTGCAACACAAACAAATACATTTCAAATAATACTTCTTATCGTGTTTGGTTTTTTTATTATATTTGCTGTGATTTTATTTTCCGCTAAAGGAGGTAGGGGAGGTGAGGCAGGATCTTTAGGAGAGGTGACTGTGTGGGGCACGTTACCAGAACAAGTTGTTATAAAAAATATAAATGATATTTATGGTAACGATGCACCTGTTAAGATTACCTATGTCGAAAAAGAAAATAAAACTTTTGACAGAAATTTAGTAGAGGCTCTTGCAAGTGGTATTGGTCCTGACGTCATTCTTTTACCGCAAGATCTTATCCTAAGGTATTCTGATAAGATATATGCTATTACATATGAATCTATATCAGAACGTGGTTTCAAAGATCTCTTTATTGAAGAAGGAGAACTTTATTTGAGTACAGATGGTATATTAGGTTTCCCTTTTATTATCGACCCAATGGTGATGTATTGGAATCGCGATATATTTTCTTCATCTGGTATTAGTTCACCGCCGTCTTTTTGGGATGAGTTTTATAGTATTTCTCCTCTACTGACTGTTCGTGGAGCAGATACTAATATAGTACGCAGTGCAGTGGCATTTGGAGCATTTAGAAATATATCGAATGCAAAAGATCTTTTATCTCTTCTTATTCTACAAGCTGGCAATTCGATTATTAAAAAAGATACTTTAGCCGAAAGTGGATATAAAGTGATTCTTTCTGAGCAACTTAATTTTGATACACCACCAACTGATGCAGCCGTAAGATTTTATACAGAATTTTCAAATCCATCAAAAACGAGTTATTCATGGAATGGCTCACTACCAATGTCTCGTGACATGTTTATTGCTGGAGATTTGGCGATTTATTTTGGTTTTGCAAGTGAACTTTCTGAAATGAAAAAGAAAAATCCGCATCTTAATTTTGATATTGCACAAATGCCACAAGTAAGAGATTTCACCAAAAAG
>ENA-ORDP01000269-ORDP01000269.1-marine-sediment-metagenome-genome-assembly--contig:-NODE-269-length-35051-cov-12.119671_pt1 | contig 35051 bp, 30 predicted proteins | sample MGYA00248627_ERZ508539 | MGnify/ENA primary metagenome ERZ508539 (study PRJEB26208, sample SAMN05571518) | marine sediment metagenome | biome: deep sea; feature: Hydrothermal vent; material... | reverse complement strand
CAGGCCAGTACATCACTGGAGCCGACTTCGTATATGCCTTCAGCAAAAGATGCTGCTGGCGACACGGGTTCCAGTGCATTAAACTTTTTGGTCATTAATCTTGTTGTAGACTCTGTTTTCAATGCTTTCTGATACAATGCCATCTGCATGGTTTCCAGATGTTGCTGCCCGTGCTGCAGCAGAAACCAGGCTATATAGTCATGTTCAAGCAGAGGATGCTTTTGTTGGCTGGATAATAGATCAGGCAATAAATTTTCCGCATCAGAAAAGTCATTTTTCAGTTTTGAAAAGTCAGTAATACCCGGCAGCTTTCCACGTTCAGACTTATCAATCATTTCCGGAAAATAATACTGATGCAAATCTGCAGTTCTGCTGTTGTCACCAAGCACGACTTCCCGCAACCAGTACTGTTCGATAAATGCAATATGCGCAAGATGCCAGCCTAACGGACTGAGATCAGGATGGTACTGAATACGTAGTTCATCCACAGAACAGGAGGAAAACTGTTTTATCAGCCGATCATGCAAAGACGATAGTCGATCTATACTAAGCCGAACCATGATTAGGCGACACTCAGCTTCTCTGTGCCTTGTTCACGGCAAGGCATCGGAACGCCACTGTAGTAATTCTACAGTAAGTTTCGATAACGAAGTCCGTGAAAAGGCACAGAGAAGCCCATAGGGAGAACCCAAAATGATCCAGCTCTGCGTTACGACTCTTGATAAGGGAATAACCATTATCTGCAAGCCGTGTCTTAATCCGAATCATTTTGGGTCCTCTGAGTGTCGCCTAATCATGGCTCGGCTTAGTAAGTACTTTATTCACAAATGTATTTTTTCCGGCTCATTACAGGCATCAAAAATCATTAATGACTGAGCTGCTACTTCTGTCCAGTCATCATCATCTGTCAACGGCTCAGAAGCGACAAGGCTTCCGCCAGGGAAAAGCGGTGGATTTACCGAATAATATAATGAAGGACAGTTACCATTGATTGCACATCGCAAGGCCCAGACTTTTCCGGGTATAGCGATGATAATATTCAATAGACCCCGTTCATCCTTTAACCATCTTTTTAGGCGGGCAACCAGTTCAATCAAAACAGAAGCCGGATCATTACTACCCGTTTCCCACATGATCTGCTTGAATAGAATAAACAGGTGCTCTGAATCGGTATTGCCTTCAATCAAATCTTCAAACTCAGGCTTAAATTCACGCCGCAGACATGACCTTAAAGTCCGGGAAAATTGATTTATGTAACCATTGTGCATGAAATGATACTTTTCATCCGCATAGGGCATGGTGTTGGCAAGATTAATCGGGATATTCGTAGTCGCGCTACGCACTACCGCAACCCATGTTTTAGATTCAAGCCCGCGACCAAGTTCTGGAAGGTTCGGATCCGTCCAGATAGGCATGGTCTGGCGATATCGCAATGGTTTGCCAAGCTGATCGAACCATCCAAAGCCGTAGCCATCTGCATTCAGCCTGGCTTCCATCATTTCTCTTGGTGCCCAGGACTGTTTCACCAGACTATGCTCCGGCTTGAGTAGTAATTCTTCAAGTCGCAAAGCTGGGCCAATATAAGCTGCAAGTCTGCACATAATATTTTCAGGTAGTAAGGGTATCTCTATTTACTCATGAATAATCATATTGAATCCAGAACCTGTCATATCCAGAACTAATAAAGACACCCTGTTGTTTATAACAGGTCACTAAGTATAATGAAAAAAATTTAAAAACAAAGGAAAGCTATGCAGGAAACAGCACAATTAGACACAGGGCGATTCCAGTTAAACCGGTTGTCTTCAGACCAACACCTGGACTCTCTCGCTGAGGATGTTCGTCATGGACTGATGTCAGTGCCTCGAATACTGCCACCAAAATACTTCTATGACGAACGTGGATCAAAACTATTTGATCATATATGCCAGACAGAAGAGTATTATCTGACGCGCGCAGAATCGACCCTCCTGAAAAGACATGCTGATGAAATCATTGCAACAACACGTCCCAATGCCATTGTTGAATATGGTAGTGGTACATCAGAAAAAACGGAAATCCTCATTCAGGCGGCTAACCTGCAATATGACTGGTTATACTACCTGCCACTGGATGTCTGTGAAGAAATTCTTGTTGAGGCCGCCGATCGTCTGATTGAAAGATTTCCCGCGTTATCTATTGATGCCTGGCATGGTGACTTCCTCGATGGCATGGATCATTTTAAAAATAGCCATGAACGTAGCCTCTATACATTTCTTGGCAGCTCACTGGGTAACCATTCTGAAAAAGAAGCAATAGGATTTCTCTGCAATGTAAGGAATACCATTAAAGATAGCGACTGGTTTCTCCTGGGTGTTGATATGGTCAAGGATCATGCCATTTTAAATGCTGCCTATAATGACAGCAGGGGCTATACAGCAGAATTCAACCTGAACTTACTCAATGTTCTTAACCAGGCTCTTGATGGCGACTTTAACAAAAAAAAGTTTAAGCACCATGCCTTTTTCGATACTGAAAATTCCCGTATCGAAATGCGACTGCAATCCTGTTGCCAACAGGCTGTGACGCTTCGTGATATAGATCTGAAAATTGAATTTGAAGAAGGAGAGCATATCGTAACGGAGTACAGTCACAAATATACGGCCGATTCTATACAGCAATTATTAAGCAAAGCAGGATTCAAACCACAGAACATCTATACCGGCAAAAACAATGAATTTATGTTGATTCTTTCTAGTTGTTCAAAAGCAGATAAAGGATGAATGGTTTCAAGTTTCAGGTTTCAGGATGAAAGAGTAAACCACTACTTATGACCAGAAGCACCACACATCTAGCACCAGGAAAAGAACTTATTTCCTGGGCGATGTATGATTTTGCTAATTCTGGCTATACCACGGTTGTTTTAACCGCTATTTTTAGTGCCTATTTTGTTGGCGTTATTGCCGCTACTACGGATGGCACTAGTAATGGCACAGGAACCTTGCTGTGGAGTATAACCATTGGTGTTGCCAATATATTGATACTTATTACAGCCCCTGTCCTTGGTGCGATTGCAGACTACTCCGCATCGAAAAAGAAGATGCTCGCCTATACCACCGCAGGTTGTATTGGGATGACGGCCCTGCTTGGATTTACTGGACCAAATCAGCTTTTGCTCAGTATGTTTTTTCTGGCCGGCTCAGCTTTTTTGTTTGGTACGGGTGAGAATCTTATCGCTGCTTTTTTGCCCGAAATTGCCCCGCCAGATAAAGTCGGCAAAGTATCCGGCTTCAGTTGGGCACTCGGCTACATCGGTGGATTGTTTGTACTCACTTTGAGTCTGGCCTATATCGAGGTGGTAAAACCACTGGGGCAGACAGCAGAACAATATGTCCCGGTCACTTTATGGATTACTGCCCTGGTCTTTGCCATCGCCTCAGCACCCACATTTCTCTTCCTGAAAGAAAGACAACAGGCTAGCCTGGATTCACCCTCCTCCATTTTCAGCTATACCCGAATCGGTTTTTCGAGACTGCGACAAACCCTGCAGCGCAGGCGCCAGTTTCGTGACCTGTTTCGTTTTCTTCTGGCATTGTGCATTTTTAGCAGCGGTGTCTATACCGTCATCGTTATCGCGGCCATCTATGCCCAGCAAGTCATGCACTTCTCCACCACAGAAAACATCATCATGATTATGGTGGTTAATATCACCGCAGCTGTGGGCGCATTTGTCTTTGGCCTGTTTCAGGATCAACTGGGAGCCAAACGTACACTGGAACTGACATTATTTATATGGATACTTGCCATTGCTGTTGCATGGCAAGGTGATACAAAGACCCAATTCTGGATTGCCGCCAATTTAATTGGTCTGGCCATGGGCTCCAGCCAGTCTGCCGGACGTGCCCTGGTGGCCCTGTTCGCTCCGGAAGGTCGCTCAGCAGAGTTTTTTGGCCTGTGGGGCCTGTCAATCAAACTAGCCGCCGTCATTGGTCCCATGAGCTATGGACTCATCACCTGGTACAGCAACGGCGACCAGCGCCAGGCCATTTTTTCCACACTTATGTTTTTTGTTGTAGGATTAATCGTCCTGTTTACTGTAAATGAAAAACGTGGGCGAGAAGCGGCTGTGGTTGGGGAATAGAAGTTCCAGGTTTCAAGTTTCAAGTTTCAAGTCAAGATCAAAACCTACAAACTATAAACGGTGCTGAGTTAAATATTTTGACTTAAAGGTTTTTTATTTTCATTCTTGAAACTTGAAACTTGAAACTTGAGACTCTTTCTTTCCACCCCCACATATTAGCAGAAAATGAATATTTGAGGATTTAAAACCATGCGAATGGATAAACTAACGAGCAAATTCCAGATGGCGATAGCGGATGCGCAGAGCCTGGCGGTTGGGCGTGACAATCAATACATCGAGCCGGTTCATCTGATGGCGGCTCTGATGGATCAGGAAGGGGGTAGCGTGCGCCCTATCCTGGCGCAGTCCGGTGTTAATATAGCCGCTTTGCGTTCCAGCCTGGATGCTGCACTGGATCGCCTTGCTACGGTAGAAGGAACGGCTGGTGAAGTCCATCTTTCTAATGACCTTGGCCGTCTGCTTAACGTCACGGACAAGCTGGCACAAAAACGAAATGACCAGTATATCTCCAGTGAACTTTTTGTCCTCGCTGCGGTTGATGATAAAGACACGTTGGGTGACCTTTTACGCAAAGCAGGCGCTATTCGTGGTGCGTTAGAAAAAACGATTGAGGACGTGCGCGGTGGTGAAAATATTGATGACCCTAATGCAGAAGAACAACGTCAGGCACTGCAAAAATACACCATCGATATGACCGAACGTGCCGAGCAGAATAAGCTTGACCCGGTGATTGGGCGCGACGATGAAATTCGCCGTACCATTCAGGTGCTGCAGCGTCGCACAAAGAACAACCCAGTACTGATCGGTGAACCAGGAGTTGGAAAAACTGCTATTCTGGAAGGCCTGGCTCAACGCATCGTCAACAATGAAGTTCCCGAAGGTATGCGAGGCAAGCGTTTGCTCTCGCTTGATCTCGGTGCCCTGATAGCAGGTGCGAAATTCCGTGGTGAATTTGAGGAGCGGCTGAAGGCCGTACTGAATGACCTGGCCAAACAGGAAGGCAATGTCATATTGTTCATTGATGAATTGCACACCATGGTAGGTGCTGGCGCGGCGGAAGGCTCAATGGACGCTGGCAACATGCTGAAACCCGCCCTGGCGCGTGGCGAGTTACACTGCGTTGGCGCGACCACGCTGGACGAATACCGTGAATATGTGGAAAAGGATGCAGCACTTGAACGCCGTTTTCAGAAAGTACTGGTCGATGAGCCCAGTGTTGAAGACACTATTGCCATCCTCCGCGGACTGCAGGAACGCTACGAAGTCCATCATGGCGTTGATATCTCCGATCCAGCACTGGTAGCCGCCGCCACTCTGTCCCATCGCTATATCACTGATCGCAACCTGCCAGACAAGGCAATTGATCTGATTGACGAAGCCGGTGCCATGATCCGCATGGAGATCGACTCCAAGCCGGAAGAGATGGACAAGCTTGATCGCCGCCTGATCCAGCTCAAGATCGAGCGCGAGGCGGTAAAGAAAGATACCGATGACGCATCAAAAAAGCGCCTGGTCGATCTGGAAGCAGAAATCACTGAACTGGAGAGAAAATACTCCGATCTGGATGAAATCTGGAAAGCGGAAAAATCTGCTGTACAGGGTGCCACCCATATCAAGGAAGAACTGGAAAACGCCCGCAATGAACTGGAGAATGCCCGTCGTGCCGGCGACCTGGGACGCATGTCAGAGATTCAATACGGACGCATTCCTGAATTAGAAAAACAGCTGGAAACAGCCGAGGAGGCTGCTGAAAACACGGAGATGACCCTGCTGCGAAACAAGGTCACCGAAGAGGAAATAGCTGAAATTGTCTCGAAATGGACAGGTATCCCTGTTTCGAAGATGCTGGAAGGCGAGCGCGATAGACTACTTCGTATGGAAGATGCCCTTGGCAAACGTGTGATCGGCCAGTCTGAGGCCATTACTGCCGTTTCCAATGCCATCAGGCGTTCACGTGCCGGCCTGTCTGACCCAAACAGGCCAACCGGTTCGTTCCTGTTCCTGGGACCAACCGGTGTCGGTAAAACCGAACTGACCAAGGCACTGGCTAATTTCATGTTTGATACAGAGGAGGCCATGATTCGAATTGATATGTCCGAATTTATGGAGAAACACTCTGTCGCACGTATGATTGGTGCCCCACCAGGCTATGTCGGCTACGAGGAAGGAGGTTACCTGACTGAGTCTGTTCGCAGAAAACCCTACGCTGTTATTCTCCTTGATGAAGTAGAAAAAGCACATCCAGATGTCTTCAATATCCTCCTGCAAGTCATGGACGAAGGTCGCCTGACTGATGGCCATGGCAGGACTGTCGACTTCCGCAATACAGTCATCATTATGACCTCCAATATAGGCTCTGATGTCATTCAGGAAATGTCCGGCGAGGATAATTATGATGCAATGAAGGAATCCGTACTCAACATTGTCGGTACGCACTTCCGCCCTGAATTCATCAACCGAATTGATGAAATCGTCGTCTTCCATCCGCTGAATCGTGAGCAGTTGCGAGGCATCGCAGCGATTCAGACGCAGTATCTTAGTGATCGCCTGCAGGATAGAGACCTTGAATTGAAATTCACAGAAACTGCACTCGATCTTATCGCCGCAGAAGGCTTTGACCCGGTTTACGGTGCCAGACCGTTGAAACGTACGATTCAAAACGAAGTCGAGAATCCGCTTGCACAGGAAATTCTCGGCGGAAAATTTCTGCCGGGTGACCTGATTGAGGTCGATGTAGTAGATGGCGCGTTCATCTTCAACAGAAAATAGCTAACTATTGATAAAAAAGCTATTAACCGCGGAGGGCACAGTGGCCCCGAGAAGTAAAAATATGGACCCCTCAGCCAAGCCAGTCTGGAACAGGCGCTGGTTTCGTATAACTTCTGTTATCGTCATTGTTTTTGCACTAATTCTAACGGCACTACCCTTCGTCATCAGCGGTGTAATGAAGTCCTGGTTGCTGGAAAATGTCGCCGATAATGTTGCGATAGAAAATATAGACTTCAACCCATTTACCGGTACGATAGCCGTGTATGGACTCGATGTCAGGATCGATGATAAACCAGTAATCTCAGACTCCCTTGTGTACCTGGATATCAGCCTGACAGCCTTGTTCAAAAAGAGCATTACTATCGAATCTGCAACTATTGATAAACTGGAGATCAATATTGAACAAACTGCTGATGGCAAAATTCGCATCGGCAGCCTGATGATAGATCCCGGCAAAGCACCAGATAAAAAGGTCAAAGAAGAAATTGGGAAAGAAGTTGCCTGGTGGCTGGACCTGGAGAAAATCACGGTTAATGAGAGCGTAGTAAATTATACAGGTCCTCAGCTGACGACTAGCCTGTTTCTTGATAGTGTTTCCCTGCAGAACCTAAGCACAAAACCGGGTGACCAGTCTGCAAAGCTCAATCTGAAGGCCCGTCTAAATAAATCAGACATCAGTGCCACGATAACCCTGGATCAGCTAACACCTGAAATTAGGGCTGGTGGTAACATCTCGATTCAAAAAATTAACCTCAATGAATTTGCCGGACTAACTACCGACTTACTCGACAGGCTTGCTGGCCTCATTGACCTGTCAGGCAAGTTTTCAGTCTCTGTCTCACAGAATAGCGATATTGATGCCAGCTATGCCGGCAACACATTAATAAACAGTATCGATATGAGCAGCAAAGATTTTACCCTGGCGGGCACTGAGCTTAAGTTGGACGGTAACTTGTCGTTTAAGACTCAATCAGTTAGCTCTCGGAAAATAATCAAATTTGATGGCAAGCTGAATGCTAATGAACTCGCTCTCGACCTGGCTAAACAAAATCTCTCTATCCAGCAACACGAAATAAGCCTGAATCCTCAACTGTCACTGCAAATAACAGATGAAGCGACAGGCTTAAGTGGTACTACGAATATCCAGGCCAGCGGAACGCTTATAAAGGATACGGCAAAAAACCTGACATTACTGACTATCAACAATCTGGATGTGAACGATATCCAGGCAGAAAGTCTGCAGCAGGTAAAAATCAGCAGTATTACTATTAGGAAAACTGGCTTGATACAAAGGCAGGATAGCAAGCAGCCTGCCATTGCCATAGGTGAAACCGTTTTCACTGACCTCAATTATGATCGTAACGAACTGGCAATACAGAACGTAGTAATGAGCAAACTGACGGGCAGTTTTGTGCGTGAAAAGAATGGCTCAATCGACATCAGCAATGACTTACAAACATCTGATAAGGTCAACAAAAAAGCTGGTACAAAGAAAGGGCCAGAAACCAGGAAGACTCAGACTAGTACCGAAAAGGCGTCTTCTAATAAATTTTTTGGGATAAAAATTGCAGAATTTAGTGTCAGGGACAACAGCAAGATTCAATTTACCGACAAAACAGTCTCACCTGTATTCACATCTACACTTGACATCAATACACTAAAAATCACGGACATTGACAGCAGCAAACCTGATCAGGCAATTGCAATCAATCTGGATGGCAAGCTTAATAATTACGCCACACTTGCAGTCAATGGCTCGGTCAAACCTTTTAAGAAGCAACCTGACGTCGACCTGAAGATCAAACTTAATAATCTGAATATGGTTGCGTTGTCACCCTACGTCATTTCATCGACAGGCTATTTAATACACGCCGGCCAGCTGAACCTGGATTCAACAATTTTGATCAATAACGGCCGTATCGATGCAAAAAATACCTTTTTCCTGAAAAAACTCAGTATGGATGAGGCGGATACAACAATAGCCAGAGAAAATGCCGGCAGTATAGGTATGCCGCTGGACAAGGCACTCGATATGTTGCGTGACAAGAATGACAATATCAAACTTGAAATACCCATCAAAGGCAAGCTGGATGAAATCGAAATTGGAACTGCTCAGATCCTCAATACCGTGTTAAAAAAGGCTACAACAGTAGGCATGAAGACCTATCTTATTTATGCCTTTCAACCCTATGGTGCATTAATTATGGTAGGTCAGGCAGTTGGCAAACAGGCTGGTAAAATAAACCTGGAACCTGTCATATATGAAGCAGGTGATAGTGACCTGACAAGAAAGCAAAAAAACTATCTGGGAAAATTAGGCAAAGTCATGCAGGACAGGCCGAAGATTGATGTGCGGATCTGTGCATTCACTACCATTGCTGACCTGTCTCTTAAAAAGGATTCAGCAAAAGAAAAAAAATCAGGTGAGCTATCTCAACGACAGATTGATAAATCGCTTAAGCTCGGCTCAGAGAGACAAAAAACAATTAAGGACTATCTGATCTCAAAATTCAAAATCAATAATGGACGCCTGATACTGTGCGAACCTGAATACGATGATAGAAAAGATGCCAAACCCAGGGTGGAATTACTCATTTAACTGTGGTCCAGGGCTAACATGACTAAACTCATCAATGCTCTGCTAAACCCGTCGGTCTACGACCATGCTGTAGATAAGATCGAACTCCTACAGACCCACATCTCATGGGTCATACTCACCGGAGACTTTGCCTATAAAATCAAGAAGCCAGTGAACTTTGGATTTCTCGACTTTTCATCTCTGGGAAAGCGCAGGCATTACTGTGAGGAAGAATTACGCCTCAATCGACGCTTTGCTCCACAACTCTACCTGGATGTCATCACCATCACGGGCAGTGAAGAACTGCCTGCCATAAACGGTACTGGAAAGGTGCTGGAATATGCAGTAAAGATGCGACAATTTCCGACAGAAAGCCTCCTTATCAACATGATTAATGCCGGTGATCTTAGAGAAATCCACATGGACTGGCTGGCACATAGTATTGCCAGTTTCCATCATCAAACAGGTGTGGCAGAAGCTGAAGCTGAATTCGGTACATTAGCTGCAGTTGAAAAACCGGTAAAGGAAAACTTCCAACAGATTCGTCAACATATTCAGAATACAGAAATCCTGAAACAGCTGGATGCAATAGAGGGATGGTGTACTGATGTTTTCTTTAATCTGGAAACAGCATTTCGTAAACGCAAACAGGATGGTTTTATTCGCGAGTGCCACGGCGATTTGCATCTTGGCAACATTATCCTGCTGCATGAAAAAATCATTCCTTTTGACTGTATCGAATTCAATGCGAATCTTCGCTGGATTGACGTCCTTAGTGAAATCGCATTCCTGGTTATGGATATGGAGGACCATCAGCGGCCGGATCTTGCCAGGTGTTTCCTAAATAAATATCTTGAACTTACCGGGGACTATAGCAATCTCAATATATTTCAATTTTACAAAGTTTATCGGGCTATGGTGCGTGCAAAAGTTAATTCACTCCGACTTAAGCAGGAGGGATTGGCTAAATCAGAAATAGATGCCATATACAAACAATGCGAAAACTATGTCTCACTGGGCTACAGCTATATTATTGACCAGAAACCTATATTGATAATTATGCATGGCCTCAGTGGCTCAGGTAAAACAACGGTTAGCCAATTTATTGTGGAAGCCTTACCGGTAATACGAATTCGTTCTGATGTTGAACGCAAACGTTTACATAAACTAAAACCCACAGAAAAAAGCCAATCTGGAATCAACAAAGGTATTTATGACGAGGAGGCATCCCGAAAAACATATAACCATCTTCGAAGGCTCGCAGAAGATATTCTCCTTGCAGGCAAATCGGTGATCGTTGATGGTGCTTTTTTACAGGCCGAACAACGTAAGCAATTCGCCCAACTTGCCTCCATACTAGGTGTACCCTATCGTATCATTGACTGCCGTGCAGGGTATGCAACACTGGAACAGCGTATTTCTGAAAGACAAATGTACGGCAAAGATGCCTCGGAGGCATCACTGAAAGTTCTTTACAATCAGCAGAAAAATCATGACCCACTAACGGATGAAGAACGAGCTATATCTTTCACTATGAGTAGTACTCAAGCCATGTCTATCAAAACAGTGACTGACCATCTCGGTGCACTGATCCAAGGCCATGCCGTACCTGATAGTTTTCCCGATGACAATACACTACACTAGTAGTTTTACCTGCCTCCTGATACCTGAATGCATATAATCATTATCGCCTGGTTGTATATTATTATGATGGTCTCGATCAGCTACTGGCCTGATCATTTTGCCATAATCTGGCGTTTCGTCCTGTTTGGACTGTTACCCGCCTGGTTATGGTTCAAGATGGTTATGTTTGTCCGTCGCCGGCCTGATGATCCAGAGTAGTGTTTCATATTATTTGAAACACTACTCTAACCAGATCAGCGTCGCCATCCGACCGCAGTTCCCCTGTCGACGATACGAAAAAAAACGCTGCTGGTCAGTAAAAGTGCAATAGCCGCCACCACTGACTTCAGTCACCCCGGCCATCTGCAAACGGAGACTTGCCAATTTATAGATGTCGACCAGCCATTTGCCATTTTTGACTGATTTTTTGTACCAGCTTGTCTGTGATACGTTGTTATTTCCCATCATGGTGAGAAACTGCGAAAGAACTTCCTCGCCGACCTCAAATTTTTCAGGTCCGATAGCAGGGCCCAACCAGGCTAGAACGTCATCAGCCGGGGAAAATTGTTGTACACCAGCCTCCAGGATACCGTCAGCCAGGCCACGCCAGCCAGTGTGAAGGGCTGCGACACGCAACCCCTTTCGGTCAGTCAATAGTACGGGTAGACAATCAGCGGTCATCACTGCGCAGACTGTTTCAACCTTTGTCACAGTGCTGCCATCTGCTCTGTAGTCAGGCTCTGCCCGGTCAATATCTACAATTCTGGTTGAGTGATACTGATCAAGCCAGTGTGGCTGGTTATGCAAACCCAATAATTGCTGAACCCGGCTACGATTCTGCATCACGGCCTGTTCGTCATCATGCACATGAGCGGCCAGGTTCATACTGTAATAATTTCCCCGGCTGACCCCACCATGACGGGTAGTACTCACAGCACGCACATGTGCTGGTGCCGGCCAGTCCGGGATCAACCAGTCATGAGGTGGCATATTGATCAGGAATGCCCTTTAAGGGCGCCTCTATTAATTCTGGATAGATCAGATTGTATTCCAACTCGTTCATATCAAGGCAAGGATCGCACGTAATAGCTAGCTATTGCGAAGATTCTTAACGCAGAGAGGGACGAGTTGGGATGGAAGATGAATATTCATGGATTAATAGAGGCGCCCTTTTTGTCATCTCTAAGTACATCTACCAACCGCTGCATATCCGCTGGCATTGGCACTGTCCAGCTCAGCAATTCACCACTGACAGGGTGATGCAAAGCCAGTGTTTCAGCATGTAGAGCCTGTCTCCGGAAACCACGCAGGATATTTAGCAGCTGTCCGGAAGATGCCGGCGGCACATGCAGGCGTTTTCCGTAGACTGGATCACCGGCGACAGGGTGACCCTGCCAGTTCATGTGGACACGGATTTGATGCGTACGACCGGTTTCAAGTATCACCCTGACCAGGGTATGGGCACGGAACTTCTCTTCTACCCGGTAATGCGTCACGGCCGGTTTGCCACGGTTGTTGACGGCCATTTTTGTACGTTCACGGCTATGCCGGCCAATCGGGGCGTCAATCGTTCCGCCAGCCACAATCTGAGAAACGATCACCGCCAGATATTCACGTCTAACCTGCTTCTCCTGTATTGCTTTAACAAGGGTCTTTACCGCCTTTTCATTACGCGCTATTACCAGCAGGCCAGTCGTTTCTTTGTCAATTCGATGTACAATTCCGGCCCGTGGCAGCACCGCCAGCGATTTGTCGAAGTGCAACAGGGCATTTAGCAGTGTGCCATCAGGGTTACCCGTTCCCGGATGTACGACCAGACCCGCCGGCTTGTTGATGACAAGAATATCTTCATCCTGGTAGACCATATCCAGAGGAATATCCTGAGCCTGAGAGTCAGTCGCTACCGGTGCAGGCACATGAATCACTACAGCCTGCCCTTCCCTTACCTTCGTTTTTTGCCCTTCAGCTTTCCCGTCCAGGGTCACCCGCCCATCTTTTATCCAGTGCTGAATTGCCGAACGGGAATATTGGCCGAACAGGGTCGCTAATGCTTTATCGAGACGAAAACCGTTACATAATTCAGGGATTATCCCCTGTAACAGGGTTTCTTCACATTGATGAAGCACTAGATTCGGGTTATCCTTCGGTTCCATTTCTGAACACTATATGCAGCAATCTTCAATGAACGCCACAAGACTCATTTTAATAATAACATTACCGCTGATTCTATCAGCTTGCTCCTGGTTTAAGGACAATGAAAAGGTTGATGATACTGTCCCGGCACAAACCCTCTATTCCAGGGCCAAGAAAGAGCTTACATCAAATAACTGGGAAGCCGCAATTAAGCAGTACGAAGCACTACGCGTCCGGTATCCTTTTGGTAAGTATTCGCAACAGACCGAGATGGAACTGGCTTACGCCTATTACAAAAATGACGAACCGGAACTGGCTATCGCCGCTGCAGACCGCTTCATCCACAACTACCCTACCCAACCAAATCTGGATTATGCCTATTATCTAAAAGGCCTGTCTGATTTTAAAGACAGTAAATCTATCATGGACAGGATTACCGGGGGCTACGATTTCTCAGATCGCGACCCAAAAGCCGCATTGCAGGCCTACAAGGATTTCTCAATTTTGCTGGAGAAATTTCCCGAAAGTCGTTATGCCGATGATGCCCGTCAACGCATGAGATTTATCCTGGAAACGCAGGCTGTACATGAAATCAGGGTGGCGCGTCACTATCTCAAAATCGAGGCCTATGTTGCTGCCCTGAACCGGGCAAAATATGTCATTGAGCACTACCAGCGCACCCCTTCTGTTGAGGACGCACTTGGACTGCAAGCCACTATCTACGCCACCATTGGCATGCCGGATCTGGCAAATGACAGTCTCAGGGTACTCAAACTCAATTTCCCGAAAAGTCGTTACATAAAGCGGGCCGAGAAATTACTGGCTAAAAAAGAGTGATTGGTGGTTTGAAGTTGGTAACTAACGTAGTGATTTGTCTATAAATTGTGCTTCAGGACATTTCACCATAACAGCAGCTACAAACTTTTCATCAGCCTGCCACTGCCTGACTGACCAGTCACTATCGTTAGCACACCCAAGTTTATCCCTGATTTTAAGATCACCCTTCTCTGATAGCAGGCATTCAAACCGATCCAGTCCAGCCAATAGTTTCATTCCACGCGCCTTAACAGCGGCCTCTTTCAATACCCACATTCTGTAAAACAGGCTGTCATTATCACTCGAATCAATCAGAGAGCTTTCTTCTTCAGTAAAAAAACGGCGAGCTAGTGCTGCATAATCACGGTTAGCCTGAATTTGTTCAATATCGATACCTATATCACTCTCAGCTGCCACAGACAGCAGGAAGCAGTGACCGCTATGGCTGAGGTTAAAACGCAACTTTGGTGGCCCAGTTGCCAGCTCTGGTTTGCCATTTTCACCCGGGATGAAAGTGAGTTCATTTGCCGGACATCTAACATAGCTTTCCAGGATTAACCGTAGAGCGGAACGAGTCCGGAGAAAGCGCGACCTGGCTTTATGGTGACTTATGCCGGCAAAGCGGGTTATTTCATCGTCCGATAGAAGCTCCGGTAAATCCAGTGCTGGGTCATCCAGTGAAAGACTCCAGATATGAACTGTACCGTTGGCTGGCAAAGCCTGTTCACTAATGCGTATCATTCTTTAACACGTGCCGCATATAAGCTGAAGTAATGGGATAGCGCCGATCTCTGCCGAAAGCTCTTTTTGTTATTCGTACTCCGGGCGCAGCCTGTTTGCGTTTATATTCATTCAGATCTACCAGGTAAAGAACCTTTCGCACCGTGTTGCGATCAAAGCCTTTCGCCACGATTTCTTCAAGTCCACAATCATCTTCTATATACATTTCAAGAATAGCATCAAGAATTTCATATACCGGTAGTGAATCTTCATCCTTCTGATCATCAGCCAGTTCAGCACTCGGCGGCCGGTCTATCACGCGCTGCGGGATTACCTGCGACTGACTATTACGCCAGTTTGCCAGCTCATAGACCAGCATCTTCGGTACATCTTTGATCACTGCATACCCCCCCGCCATGTCACCATAAAGGGTGGCATAACCAACTGCCATTTCACTTTTATTGCCGGTGGTCAACACAATGCGACCCTGTTTGTTGGATATGGCCATCAATATAATTCCTCGACAGCGAGCCTGGATGTTCTCCTCGGTGGTATCGACTGCTGCGGCGGCAAAAGTCTCCTTAAGACCGTCAAGAAATGCCGTAAACATCGGTTCGATAGTGATGGTCTGGTGATGCACACCGAGTACCCCGGCCTGCTCCCTGGCATCCTCAATACTCATGGACTGGGTATAGCGCGAAGGCATAAGTACAGCCTTAACATTCTCCGCGCCTAGTGCATCACTGGCAATGGCCAGTGTCAGTGCAGAATCGATACCGCCCGACAGTCCGATTACCGCCCCCTTGAAGCCATTTTTTAATGCATAGTCACGCACACCAAGCACAAGTGCCCGGTATACATTTTCAATTCGGGGTAGATCGGGAACAAGTACTGACGGCTCTGGCTGTAAACCTTTATCAGCGCAGGTAATTTCAATCAACGAAAGATCTTCTAAAAACACCGGTGCCTGCAGAACACGTGCACCGCTGGCATCAACAACAAAAGAACCACCATCAAAAACCAGTTCATCCTGACCGCCAACCATATTGACATAGACCACAGGCACAGAATTTAATCGTGCCTGCTCTGCAACCACTGCTATACGTTCAGCCCGTTTGTCCATATGATATGGTGACGCGTTGAGATTAAGAATAAGCTTCGCACCGGCCTGAACTGCCTGCCTGGCAGGACCATCCTGCCAGATGTCCTCACAAATGGTGACACCGATCTTTCCTGCATATGTTTCCACTATGCAAGGGCTGCCACCCGCGGTGAAATACCGTTTTTCATCGAAAACGCCGAAATTAGGCAGGCTCTGTTTGTCATAGCGCGCTATCTGCACACCATCTTTAATTATTACGGCAGAGTTATACAAACAGTCTTCTTCCTGCATCGGACAACCGATAATAGCCGTGATGCCATGTACATGTCTGCAAAGCTCATCCAGCACTTTACGGGTATCAGCGATAAAGCCATGACGCAACAATAGATCTTCAGGTGGATAGCCCGTCAGGTTAAGCTCAGGGAAAAGAATAATATCTGCACCCAGTTCATCCCTGGCCCGCACCACCCACTGCAGTATTTTGTCAGCATTCCCCTGCAGATCTCCAACCAGACAGTCATGCTGAGCGAGGGCAATTTTCAAGGACGCCCCGGTTGATACTGGATGATCAGATTGTGATTCAAAACCAGTCATATCAAGACAAGGATCGCACGGCCGCTCAATGACATCCTGTCACTGCGGCACTTGTACATCCCTGTACGTCGTAATAGCTGGCTATTGCGAAGATTCTTAACGCAGAGATGGCTGGTTTTGGATTCAAGATGATTATTCATGTATTAATCGGGGCGCCCTTCAGCTTTGTTTCATCATTTATCAGTGATTTAAAATAACAATCAGATGATACACTGCTGGTCAGCTTTTCTCAGCAGAGAAGATAGGGGTGAATTTTATTTTAAGATCAAAAGCCATACACCACAGGGGTCACAGAGGAAAGAAAAATATTTGGCTGCAAACTATGCACAACAACCTTAAGGAGCCTCTGATGTGTATGCCATGTCTCTGCGAGACCTGAAGCGTGCAGCTACAAAGCGTGCTTCGCAGCGAATGGCCCGGTCCTTTGCAAGAAGCACAATGCCGTAGATGTGCGCTTCAGGCCTCGCCCTACGGGGCTTACAGGCTGATTCACACTCTGCGTTGCAACTTTTCACCAGGCCCAGGCATGCTTTCAAAGTTTCGCCTTGATTGTGAATCAGCCTGTAAGCCAGAGATATGGCATACACATCAGAGGCTCCTTAATCCTCTTTCTGCTTCATACTGGAAGTGATTCATGCATAAACATGATCTGTCGCGCTTCGAGGGTGGTGCCCAGGGTGAACATAAACTCAGCCGAGGCTTCCTGCCGGTAATTACCTGTTCCGCCCACTGGATGGCTGATACCAGGCTGACGTCTGCTATCAGAGGTTCCTTAAATAAATATAGCCCTTTTCGAAATGACACCAAAAATGACTGACCAGTTGATATACTATTACTCATGCAATTAATTACCGCCGACACACCTGAAACACAGTTTCCATCACCAAATTCCGCATCAGAGGAAGGTCTGGTCGCTGTCGGTGGAAAAATCACCACTAAACGGGTGCTAAGTGCCTATCGACAGGGGATTTTCCCCTGGTACAGTGAAGATCAGCCGGTATTATGGTGGTCACCCGAGCCACGCGCCGTTCTCTATCCTGATGAGATAAAGATCTCTCGCAGTCTTAAAAAAACGCTGCGCCACAACAATTTCAGTATCACGGCCGACACAGCGTTCAGTGAAGTGGTAAATGCCTGTGCCGGCCCGCGCACACAGTCGCCAACAGGCGGCACATGGATCACCGCTGAGATGATGGATACCTATAACCAGCTTCACCAGCTGGGCTACGGGCACTCTATCGAGGTCTGGAACGAAGAAAAGCTTGCTGGTGGTTTGTATGGCCTGTCACTGGGCTCCGCCTTTTTTGGTGAATCTATGTTCAGTCATCAGTCGAACGCCTCCAAGCTTGCGCTGGTTTATCTGGCAAAATTTTCTAAATCCAGAGGCATAGATTTCATCGACTGCCAACTGCCTACCGACCACCTGGCAAGCATGGGGGCCGTCAATCTTAGCCGCAAAGAATACCTGAGGATTCTCGAAACTGCGCTGAAACATCAGGATCACATAAAATACTGGCAGCTTGATGGCTGATTGCCAATATAAAGGGCGCCTCTATTAATTCATGAATATTCATCTCACATCCAAAATCGTCCCTCTCTGCGTTAAGAATCTTCGCAATAGCTGGCTATTACGAAGTACATGGATGTACAAGTGCCGCGTTGACAGGATGTCATTGAGCGGCCGTGCGATCCTTGCCTTGATATGAACGATTTTGGATGCAATTTGATCTATCCATAATTAATAGAGGTGCCCTTAAGCCTGTATGTCTGTCTCTGATCTCAGTTTTTTCCTTTCTACTACACATGAATGCAGCTATCTGCCGGACCGTGAGGCCGCATCACTGGTCGCAGACCCTACGGTTAAGCTGGATACTGCAAACTATTCGGAATTAATTCAGCTCGGTTTCCGGCGCAGCGGTGGAATGGCCTATAGACCGCACTGCAGGGCATGCCAGGCCTGCGTAGCAATCCGTATCCCTGTTAGCCAATTTCATCCTTCCCGTGGACAAAAACGTATCTGGAAAAAGAACAATGATCTGGAATTCACCAGCCTGCCGTTAGCCTTCCACGAAGAGCACTATCAACTGTATCAACGATACCAGTCTGCCAGGCATTGCGGCGGCAGCATGGATATCGACGACCGTGAAAAATATACAGGTTTCTTTACCGCTAGCGGACTTGAAACCCGCCTGCTTGAATTTCGCAATGCCGGAGAACTGCTTTGTGTTGCAGCAATCGACTGGCTGCCGGCAGGCCTGTCCTCCATGTACACCTTTTTTGATCCTGAACAGAACTACCGAGGACTAGGTGTCTACGCTATCCTCTGGCAAATCATGAAAGCACAGGAAATCGGCCTGCAACATGTCTATCTTGGTTACTGGATAAAAGAATGCGACAAAATGTCCTACAAAACCCGCTACCGGCCGTACGAACTGTTTCAGCAACAACGATGGCACCGGGGCGTGGACTAAGGATGAAAGGGGAAAGGAAGGTCAAAACCTGGTTGGTGCAGCAGCCATGATGATTTTGATTTTTGTAGGTTCGAATTTATTCGGACATGGTTTGTGCGAATGAATTCGCACCTACAGAAGAATCAATTCAAAATATTGCACCTCTGCGGTTAAAGCTTTTAGTCTTTTGTCTTGAAACCTGAAACATCACATTTTGGATCCAATATGGCAAAAATTCCTTCTGACAACCCCAATTTTTCTATTAAACAGTCTATTTTAGTCTAAAACTGGATATGAGCGTCTTCAGACCTTTACCCCTGACCCATGTTGGTGCATCATACGCGCCCATATTTTCATTTAAAGAGACCTGGTTGCTTTGGCAAAAGAAGAATCCATTGAAATGGAAGGGACTATCATTGATACCCTTCCCAATACCACTTTCAAGGTAGAGCTTGAAAACGGCCACGTTGTGACTGCTCACATATCAGGAAAGATGCGCAAACATTATATTCGTATCCTGACCGGGGATAAGGTGACTGTGCAGCTGACCCCTTACGACCTTAGCAAAGGACGTATTACATACCGCGCTCGATAGTATTATTTCTTTTTCTTTCGCTTTCTCAATTTAACCTGCGTTTTTCGTCTTTCATGAACGATTGTCTTTCATTTTTATTCTTTTTCCTGAATAAAGCTAAGTGTTTCGTCCCTTATGGGAACACCAGCCATGCGCAAGCACAAAAAAGATAGAAGTGAACTGGCCATATAGGGCAAAACCCTAATCTGGGTGCAACCCTAACTCTGGAAATAATTCGCATAGTGAGATAAAGTGGCGAAATCTGTTAGCTGCCTTAATCCGAGCTGTTCTGGTAAGGCAAACGGGCTGCAGCATATTGCTAACCAGATTTACAACAACATCAGTAACAGGAACTACTTATGTCAAAAAAACATCCAGTCGTTGCCATTACTGGCTCTTCAGGCGCCGGCACTACAACCGTCAAAGATGCCTGCGAACATATTTTTTTCCGCCAGGAAATCAGACCCCTGGTAATCGAAGGTGATAGCTTTCACCGCCTGGATCGCGCAGCATTCAAGCTCGCTGTGGCCAAACATGATGCTGAAGGGAATAACTCATTCAGTCATTTCGGGCCGGAATCCAATTATTTCGACAAAATCGCCGAAACCTTTCAGTCTTATGGCGAAACAGGTGGCTGTAAACGCCGCTATTACATCCACAGTGATGAAGAAGCGCTGTTCCACAATGAAAGACTGGGTGGAGAAACTTTTAAAGCCGGAGAATTCACTCCCTGGGAGGAAATAACAGAAGACTCAGATCTGCTTTTTTATGAAGGCCTGCACGGCGGTGTAAAAGTTGACGGTACGGATGTCTCAAAATTTGTAGATCTGCTTATTGGTGTGGTTCCAGTGGTGAATCTGGAATGGATACAGAAAATTTTCCGTGATAATTCTCAGCGTGGCTATTCAGCAGATGTCATTGTCGACACCATCCTGCGTCGTATGCCTGACTATGTGAATTACATCACACCGCAGTTTTCTCGCACAGACATCAATCTGCAGCGCGTTGCAACGGTGGATACATCCAATCCTTTCATTGCCAGAGACATTCCTACACCGGATGAAAGTTTTGTCATTATCCGCTTCAGGGATCCGACAAAGTTCAATATCAATTTCCCATATCTACTTAACATGGTTCCTGATTCCTTCATGTCACGGCGAAATACCATGGTCGTACCAGGCGGCAAAATGGGCTATGCCATAGAATTGATACTGTCGCCGATTATCCAGAATATGGTCGCTAACAAAGCCCAGGGAAGCTCTGATTAATTCAATGAACGCCGTCATTGCACCCTTCGGGCATTTCCTGCGGTCACGAGCACCGAAGCGTGGCAATCTCATGCAATGAAATCATGGGCTTAGAGATTGCCACGTCACTCCGTTCCTCGCAATGATGAATGAATCAGAGTTTCCCTGGAGATAAAAACCATAAACAAAAAAAGCCGGATCGATACGATCCGGCTTTTTTTGTCCGATTACTATTTAGAAAATCGGGTGTATCTGTATCAGTGCTTTACTTAATTTTTGCTTCCTTGTAGTCCACATGCTTGCGTACTACCGGGTCAAACTTCTTCATCACCAGTTTTTCAGTCATGGTGCGCTTGTTCTTGGTAGTAGTATAGTAATGCCCGGTGCCGGCACTGGATACAAGCTTGATTTTTTCACGCATGATTTATCTCCTTATACCTTTTCGCCACGTGCGCGCATTTCTGTCAGCACAGTGTCGATTCCTTTTTTGTCCAGGATACGCAGGCCTTTGCTGGAAACGCGGAGTTTTACCCAGCGATTCTCACTCTCCACCCAGAAACGGCGATAGTGCAGATTAGGCAGAAAACTGCGGCGTGTTTTGTTGTGGGCATGGGAAACATTGTTCCCACGTACCGTGTGTTTACCTGTAATTTGGCATACTCTGGCCATTGCTAAAGTCCTTACGAGCTTCTTGTTCAGATAGATTATCTGGCAAAATAAACCGGCAACTGCCGGAAAGGCGCGAATTTATACCAGATTTCAGCCCATTTGAACACCCTGAATCGGTAATTATGACAGGAAAAGTTAATAAACACCCTGTAAATCGAGAATCCCTAACCCGGATATTTCATGAATACGCACGATGATCACGCAGTATATTGATTTCACAGTGGCTTTTCTGATTGAGCGCCGTACTCGTGTGTACGGTCGATTGAAGAAAATTCGCTGTGGAATCAATAGACAAGTGAGGGCGCGTGTTGTCATGAATTATTCGGGCTAAATCAAAAACCTTTTTAGTTTTTTTTATACTCACATCAATCCCCGCTCCGAAAATGATATGGGCAGATCATCACCAACAATAAAATGATCCAGTACACGAACATCCACCAGCCCCAGAGCCTCCTTAAGACGGCTGGTCAGGGCAATATCTGCCTGACTGGGTTCGGCTATGCCTGACGGGTGATTATGAGCCAGAATGACTGCTGCGGCGTTGTGGTGTATGGCTTTTCGCACGATCTCACGTGGATGCACCGAGGCACCGTCTATGGTGCCGTTGAAGCATTCTTCGAAACAGATCAGACGATGGCGGTTATCAAGGAACAATACGCAGAACACTTCAGCCTGCCGGTCACGTAAACTTGCCTGAAGATAATCACGCACATGCTCCGGGCTGGTAAAACACTCCCGCTCACCCAGGTGCTCTGCATAATGCCTGCGAGCTATCTCAAGTACTGCCTGGCATTGGACATAGGTCGCCATACCCAGTCCCTTACCCTGACAGAAGCTTTTCTGATCTGCCGTCAGCATAGACCTCAAGCCGCCAAATTCTTTTAATAAACACCGTGCCAGATCGACCGCGCTCATCCCGGCAGTGCCTGTTCGCAGCAAAATTGCCAGCAATTCAGAATCACTCAGCGACTGGGGGCCCTTATGTAGCAGTTTTTCACGCGGGCGTTCATTTTCAGGCCAGTTCTTAATCGACATCCTTGTCTCCTTGAATTTTTATTTTGTGTCAAAAGCATTTAACCGCAAAGACGCGAAGGACGCAAAGAAAGATAACTTCGTCTTTCGTCTTAGATCTTGAAACTTGAAACTTGAAACTTCTACAATATCTCAGCCCTATCTACGCTAAAATAGCGCCATGAAAGAGCTTGCAGGCAAAAACATACTCCTGGGCATCACCGGCGGCATTGCGGCCTATAAAAGTGCCGTGCTATGCCGTGATCTGATACGGATGGGCGCTGAGGTTCGGGTCATCATGACTGAAGCGGCGACGCATTTTATAACGCCACTTACTCTGCAGGCATTAAGTGGTCACCCTGTCCACAGCGACCTGTTTGCCGTTGAGGCGGAGCATGGCATGGGGCATATTAAGCTGGCGCGCTGGGCTGACAGGGTTCTTATTGCACCGGCCAGTGCACAAACCATTGCCAGGCTTGCGCATGGTGAAGCTGATAATCTGTTGACCACTACCGTGTTGGCCAGCGAGGCACCCTTGCTGATTGCGCCGGCGATGAATACAGTCATGTGGCGGGATGCGGCTATGCAGGAAAATATAGACCTGATGCTTGCTCGTGGTGTAACAATACTCGGCCCAGCTAGCGGAGATCAGGCCTGTGGTGAAGATGGCCCCGGTCGCATGCTGGAACCGTCAGAGATCATTGAACATCTTCAGCTACAACTGCAACCAGAATTGCTTGCAGGGAAGAACATCGTCATCACAGCAGGGCCCACCTGGGAAGCCATTGATCCTGTACGGGGCCTGACCAATCACAGCTCCGGCAAGATGGGTTTCGCTCTGGCTAGCGCACTCCATGATGCGGGGGCAAACGTCAAGCTGATTTCTGGGCCTGTCCACTTACGTCCGCCACATGGCGTAGACTGCATCAATATCACCAGTGCACTGGAAATGGCTGATGCCGTAAAGGATAATATCTCCGACTGTGATATTTTTGTCGCTGTTGCCGCTGTCGCCGATTATCGGCCGGTCACTAACGCAAAACAGAAAATAAAGAAGAAAGCTGAAACGATTACTCTGGAACTGGTACGTAACCCGGATATCCTTGCCATGGTCGCCGCCCTGGAGAATGCGCCATTTACCGTCGGTTTCGCTGCTGAAACTGAAAATATTACCGAGTATGCAGCACAAAAATTAGCCGAAAAAGGAATAGATTTGATTGCAGCAAACCCTGTCAGCGGCGACAATAGCGCGTTTGATTCAGAATCAAATGAACTGACCCTGTTTGACCGCAACGGTAATAGTCATCTCAGCCGCTGCAGTAAAAGCCTGCTGGCCCAGAAACTGACCAAGGAAATTGCACAACGCTATCATGAAACATATCCAGCTAAAGATACTTGATTCAAGAATTGGGAATGTGATTCCTCTACCGGAACACGCCACAGAGGGCTCTGCCGGTGTCGACCTGCGTGCCTGCCTGGATCAACCACTAACGGTAAAACCCGGTGAGACCCATCTCATCGGTACGGGTATTGCTATCCATGTTGCAGACCCCGGCTTTGCCGCCATGCTGCTGCCCCGCTCAGGCCTCGGCCACAAGCATGGTATTGTCCTCGGCAACCTTATTGGCCTGATCGACTCAGACTATCAGGGCGAACTGAAGGTCTCCTGCTGGAACCGTGGTGATACTGAATTTACAGTAAAACCCGGCGAACGTATCTGTCAGATGATCATCGTTCCCGTCATTCAGGCAAAATATGAAATCGTAGAAGAATTTGATGAATCTGATCGCGGTGCCGGCGGCTTCGGTCATACCGGCACTCACTAACCAGCAGCAAACAAACCCCAAAACTAACAGAAACGGAATCAGCCACCAATGACCCAGCAAGATGTACGCAGCAAAAGCTTCCCCGATGAAATTTTCAAGGCCTACGATATCCGCGGTATAGTAGACAAAACACTGACTACCGACATCACCCGCAAGGTCGGTCAGGCATTTGGCTCCGAAGCCCTGTCCAAAGATGTAAACACAGTAGCTATTGCGCATGATGGCCGGCTGTCCGGGCCTGCGCTTAACACCGCGCTTATTGAAGGCCTGCTGGCAAGCGGCTGCAATGTTATCGACATCGGCATGGTGCCGACCCCTGTGCTGTACTTTGCCACCTATCATCTCAATACCGGCACCGGCATCATGATCACCGGCAGTCATAATCCCCCTGAATACAATGGTCTGAAAATGATCATCGCCGGAGAAACACTGGCCGGTGATCGTATCCAGGAATTGAAGCAACGCATACTCGATGGCAATTTTTCTAACGGCCATGGCCAGCTCAGCGAAGAAGATATCAAATCGGCCTATAGCGAACGCATCCTGTCAGAAGGCAGGCTGTCACGTGAATTGCATGCCGTGGTGGATTGTGGCAACGGCGTTGCAAGTGAAATAGCCCCTGAATTACTCACTGAACTGGGCTGCAGGGTCACTCCGCTATTCTGTGAAACAGACGGAAATTTTCCCAACCACCATCCTGACCCCAGCCAGCCTGACACACTGGTAGACTTAATCAGAACCATGCATGGGAGCGGTGCAGATATCGGCCTCGCATTCGATGGTGATGGTGACCGCCTGGGAGTGGTGACGCCGGAGGGCAAAATCATCTGGCCGGATCGTCAATTGATCCTGTATGCCAGGGACATCTTAAAGAAAATCCCCGGCGCCCATATCATCTACGATGTCAAATGCTCACAAACCGTTGAAACCGAGATCAACAAAGCTGGCGGTAAGGCTGAAATGTGGAAAACCGGTCACTCCTTCATCAAGGCGCGCTTGCGCGAAACCGGCGCACAACTGGCAGGCGAAATGAGCGGTCATATGTTTTTCAACGACCACTGGTATGGCTTCGACGATGGGCTCTATGCCGCAGTGCGCCTGTTGCACATACTGGCAAACGATACACGCAATGCTTCAGAGGTCTTTGCAGATCTTCCCGATACGGTAAATACACCTGAACTTGGCCTGACCATGGTAGAAGGTGAGCATTACAGGCTGATTGAAGAACTGGTTGCCAAAGCTGAGTTCCCTGATGCAAAAGTCAGTAAAATTGACGGCCTGAGAGTCGATTTTGATAATGGTTTCGGGCTGGTAAGGGCCTCCAATACCACACCAAAACTGGTATTCCGCTTCGAAGCGGATAATGAAAAAAACCTTGAAACTATCATGCAGCGCTTCAGAGATTTAATCAATGACACACGGCCCGGCCTTGATCTTCCTTTCTGAAGACACAGGCTAACCATGCCAAAAGCCCATTTTCGTAAAACACGGCGTCAGCTAACTTCTCGCCGGGTGTGGCGGACGCGTCTGGTTTTCTGGTCGGGTGCTGTGCTGGTCGGCCTGGCAGCTACAGCACTTGCCATCAGCAGCGACCGTGCAGGACAGGCTTTCTCACATATTCTTGAAGCAAGTCCTTACATCCCAATAGTCCTGACGCCCTTAGGGCTGATACTGATCACATGGTTAACCCGAAGCTTTGTCCCGGCTGCCGAGGGCAGCGGCATCCCGCAGGTAATTGCCGCCCTGCAGATAAAGCACAACTCAGATAAAAGAAAAATTTTGTCACTGCGCATGGCATTCAGCAAAGGCTTACTCGTCATAATCGGTATTTTTTCCGGTGCATCCATCGGTCGTGAGGGGCCGACGGTTCATATCGCCGCAGCTATTACCTATGCCATGTCGCGTATTGCTCGCTTTCCTCTGCATGATATCGGCAAAGGCCTGATTATTGCCGGCGCTGCCGCCGGTCTGGCAGCCGCTTTCAATACACCTCTGGCCGGTATTGTTTTCGTAATCGAAGAAATCCGCCGCAGCTATGAGAAAAATACCAGCGGTACCATACTCACTGCTGTCATCATTGCAGGAATGACAGCTTTGACTATACAGGGCGACTACCAGTATTTTGGTACAGTAACTGCCAGTCTTGAACTCTCACAGATGATTGGCGTGGTCATTACCACTGGCGTTATCGGTGGCTTGGCAGGAGGTCTTTTCGGTGCCCTGCTATTAATTGGCACACGCAAACTGACAAGCTTCCGCAATGGCCACCCCTACACTCTGGCACTGCTGTGCGGCTTATCATTAGCGGGCCTTGGCCTGGCATCTGGCGGCCTGACCTATGGCACGGGTTATACTGAAGCCCAGCACCTGGTTAGCGGAGGGGAAAGCAACGGCTTCTCCTATGCCCTGATGAAACTCTCAGCCACCATCATATCCTACTGGAGCGGTATACCCGGCGGTATATTTTCCCCCTCCCTGTCTGTCGGTGCCGGTATCGGAGCCGGTATTGCAGAATGGTTCCCAACAGTTCCTTCTGCTGCCGTTATACTTCTTGGTATGGTGGCCTACTTCACTGGTGTCGTACAGACGCCAATTACCGCCGTAGTCATCATCATGGAAATGACAGCGGAGCAAAGCTTATTACTGCCCCTGATGGCCACCGCATTGATTGCCGAAGGCATCTCAAAACTCATCAATCCAAAATCCATCTATCGCCAGCTGGCTATGGATTTCATGAAAGATGCGCACAGGAAGAAGCATGGTAAATAACGGTTACGGATTACCTGTTACGGTTTACATAAAACGTCGTTATCCGCCCATAACCTCAGGTGGCACCCCAACCAATTTGGCCTCTGGAATCCGCGACTTAACATAAGTACTCAATTCCAGCACCAGCCCTGGTTTGTATTTGATAGATACCCATAGAAGATTTAAAGGAACATTCAGGTCAACAAAAACGACTTCCTTATATTGACTGAGCACCTCGACGAGGATGTCGACTTTGCTGCGCAGAATAGATTCAGCCTGATCACGCAGCCCGGGAAACAACATCATAAAATCTCCCAGTGCGTTGCCCTCGTCATCATGTGTCGGCACGCGTTTGTGCAATGGCTCGTTATGCAACAGTTCAAGCGCACATTTCAGATTTGTGTTATTTCTCTTACCAGGTAGCATATTTCACCGATCAACTAATATTCCATCAAGTTTAGTTCTCGCAGTCTCTGATGCAAGTGAAGGATTTGTCATTTTTAGTTTCTCCAGATCCTGCAAAACATGATTAGACAGACTATCCTGTAGATGAAAGATGCTGGAACCACCCTGTTCGACCCTGCCGGATGCCAGGATAAGTCCTGTAGGCAAACTGCTAATAATATATTCTGCATTTATATTTCCTGAAGCCTGATGCAGCTTTACCAGTAGTTTTGTTCTGGCATGGGATCGATCACTCATCAAAACAAGATCAAATACATCATGGGCGCCAGAGAGTCGAGATCTGACAGCCATTTCTATGCCCTCCAGATGGACAACGCTCTCATTATCCTGAGCCTGGTTTACAAATGCTGGAACATATAGATTGATAACATCCCGAGCCTGCGTAGAAGAAATCATGTTCTGTGCCCAGATAAAGACAGCGATCAATCCTGTCAGGCTTACCAGTAAAGTATACCTTGCACTTCTTTTTTGCCAGTATCTATTCAGGCTTGCGAAGAACTGACGCCTCATTTCCCGCCCCCTGCTACGGCTAGCCTGGCCATCAGGCAAGTAGGCATACAATGACATTCGAGTATCGAAATTCTTTAGATAATGAGTACCCAAAGTAACTAATCTCTGTCTTTCACTGGCATTGAGGTACTGATAGACCGTTCGAGACAGGCATATTCCACCTGCCCGTGCGTAATATGGCAGGCGTGAAGCCAGGTTCACATCAGCGCTCTGTAACCTGCCCTGTCGAAATAGCACTTCTCCAGCATGCAGGCCGATTCTTAGATTAAACTGAGACATAATCTGTTGCAAAGAAATTGCAGCATTGAACGCCAGCGTGGCGTCGGGAAAATAAGCGTATAGTTCACCTATCCTGATCTCCAGCAACTTACCATGAAAATACTTCAAATGATCACGCAGAAACCTCTGGTGCTCTTCTAGTCGACATGAGACTACAGGTATCTCTCTTTCATTCTCAGCCGTCTCGGTAACCTGTACAAACATAATAGTTACAACACTGCCATGCATTTCTGGCATAGGATTTCCTTATCCTCTGAAAGATGGTTTACAGGTTGCGAATAAGACAAAATACATCAGAACCACATATTACCCGAAGAAATTATAATGAATACTATGAGAAAACAGGCTTATTTAGAGAGACCCAAAATCAGGAAACTAGCCACGCAAGAATGTTTTCAGTAACCTGTCTTTCCAATTCCGCAAACTTATTTATACTGCCAGTAACCACACCACCGGATACCTGTACCTTCCCGTTCCGCTCAAAAATTCCCCATGTCAGCCTTACACGCTCTGCATTTTGCTGGAAACTGAAAACAAGCCTGAAAGCAGAATTACTGTCATACTTTTTGCCAGCATTTGTGTCGGGTTTTGATGTACCCTTAATATGAAGAAGATATACACCAGCTATCGAATTCACGCTCGTTTGTATTCGACTGGCCATGTCGCTGAGCTCTTTGTCAAATCCACCACTGGAAAAATCCCTGATCTCAGTAACTTCAATATACCGAGGCTCAATTTCAGGCTTACTACTTGCGAACATTAAAAACAGTATTGTGGCTACCACCAACAATGGAATTTCAACAACAGGAGATATAATAGTTACATTTAAGTTGTCCAGATATTCGGTCTTCAGATACTCAAGTAAAAATCCCTGACGCCTGAGGAAAGCCTGTTTCTCTTCATATAGATAAAATACTGGCACTGTATCGGATAAAAAACCCAGATCATGCCTGCCCAGTGGATAGGCATATACTGGAAAGTCCGGAGTAATTTCATCAATAATAGTTTTGCTGACGCATAGCGCGTCTGCACGACCTAAAGATTGAAGACTGGTAGCAGCTGCCAGTGAAAGCTGTTGCTGGCTTTCTTTTTCTCCCTGTTTACTGGAGGAGTGAATACCGATTCGCGCAGTTATGCCTGGTCCTTCGGATGAAAGATTCCATGCATCGAGGGCTTCCTGTATGGCAAAACCAGCCTTTACTGCAGATTTGCAGGTTCTGAAGCTTGCTGAAATCGCATCACCGGTAAATTCAATCCCAAAACCAACTGCTTTTTCGATGATGGGTACCAGTATGGACTGGAAGGTTTCGTAAAGATCAACCCCTTTACGCTGATCTTTCTGCATGATCAGCGAAGAGCCGACTATATCAGCTACCATAAAGGTTAAGGGCATCTCTATTAGTTCTGGATAGTTCAGGTTTGATTCAAAAGTTGTCATATCAAGGCAAGGATCGCACGTAATAGCTAGTTATTGCGAAGATTCTTAACGCAGAGATGGCAGCTTTTGGATTGAATATGAGTATTCATGAATTAATAGAGGTGCCCTTGAGGGCGCAGTTGTCATTTCCTTTCAATGATAATTTTATCCACCAACCGGTAACCTTTCGGTAGCAATCGTCCACGTTGTGCACGGGCACCCCAATAGTCATCCATCTCAGCAGACTTCAGGCGACGGTATCGCTTGCCAGCATAGACCAGTAGTTTCTGACCATTCTTGAATACCATCGCGGCTGCCAGTTTTTCTTCACCAGTCTCAAATTTCTTTGTCGGAATGTTAATCAGCTTAACGCCTTTACCGCGTGCCATAACCGGTAAGTCTTCGATGCTGTATACCAGTAAATGCCCTTTTGAACCCGCCAGGGCTAGCCAGTCGTTCACGATATCGCCAACTTGTACCGGCTGCAATATATCGGCACCCTTAGTCAGTTTAAGCACCACCTTGCCCTTACGGTTTTTACTTTGTAGATCACCGAGACGCGTGACAAAACCATAGCCTGCGCTGGTAGAAAGCAGGAAATAATCATCCGCCTTGCCGAACATCATACCGCAAAAATGAGAACCATCCGCTGGACTAAGCTGGGAGTTCAGGGGTTCCCCATGCCCTCTTGCAGAAGGCAGTTTATGCGCGGGAACAGTATAGGCCCGGCCGGTAGAGTCAATAAAAACCAGCAGTTCATTACTGCGCCCGCTGGATGCCTGTAGCAGTTCGTCTCCCGGCTTATAACCGAGGCTTTCGGCATCCACATCCAGGCCCTTGGCTGAACGTACCCAGCCGCGTCTGGAAAGTATTACGGTAATACCTTCAGACGGTACCATGGAAGCAGGGTCTATGGCCTGAGCTGCATCTCTTTCTACCAGTGGCGAACGGCGCGGGTCACCGAACTCTTCTGAATCACGCAATATTTCCTTGTGTACAAGTGTTTTCATCCGCGCCTTTGAACCGAGAATTTTAGCCAGTTCATCCCTTTCTTTTGCCAGTTCATCATGCTCAGCATGCAGACGGAATTCCTCCAGCCTGGCCAGGTGGCGTAGTTTAATATCAAGTATCGACTCAGCCTGTGTCCCCGTCAGGCTAAACCTCTCCATCAATACAGGTTTGGGTTTATCCTCTTTGCGGATGATGGCAATGACTTCATCTATATTGAGGAAGGCAATCAGCAGGCCTTCGAGAATATGCAAACGTGTTTCAATTTTCTCAAGCCGATACTGCAAACGCCGGGTCACGGTCTGAGTGCGGAACTGCAGCCATTCCACCAGCAGTTCGCGCAGGTTATACAGCTTTGGCCGGCCGCCCGTACTGATCGCGTTCATGTTGACGCGGTAGGATCTCTCGAGATCCGTTGTGGCACACAAATGGGCCATTAACTGATCCACGTCAACCCGATTGGAACGTGGGACTATGACAAGTCTGACTGGGTTTTCATGGTCTGATTCATCGCGTAAATCATCCACCATGGGTAATTTTTTTGCGATCATCTGCTGTGCAATCTGCTCCAGCAGACGAGAACCAGAAACCTGATGCGGCAGATTGCCGATAACGATGTTGCCGTCTTCTATGTCCCAGGTAGCGCGCATGCGCAGGCTGCCCGTACCACTTTCATAGATGCTATGGATATCCGCTATCGGCGTAATGATCTCTGCAGCGGTAGGATAATCTGGCCCCTGGATATGCTCACAGAGTTCAGCGATGCTTGCCTTTGGTTGTTCCAGCAGACGTATGCAGGCGGCGGCGACTTCACGCAGGTTGTGCGGTGGGATATCTGTCGCCAGACCTACCGCAATACCCGAAGTACCGTTTAATAATAGTGTCGGCAAGCGTGCAGGCATCAATAATGGCTCTTCAAGCGTGCCGTCGAAGTTCGGCCCCCAGTCTACCGTGCCCTGTCCCAGCTCACTCAATAGCAGTTCGGTGTAGCGCGTTAGACGCGCTTCAGTGTAACGCATGGCGGCAAATGATTTCGGGTCATCGGGAGCACCCCAGTTACCCTGGCCGTCAATCAGTGGATAGCGATAACTGAATGACTGCGCCATCAGTACCATCGCCTCATAACAGGCACTGTCCCCGTGTGGGTGATATTTACCCAGCACATCGCCCACCGTACGTGCCGACTTCTTGAATTTTGCTGCGGCGTTCAACCCGAGTTCGGACATCGCATAAACTATACGTCGCTGCACCGGCTTCAGTCCATCAGCCACCGATGGCAGAGCCCTGTCCAGAATGACATACATGGAATAATCGAGATAGGCCTTCTCGGCAAAGCTGGCCATCGCCATGTTCTCGATATTTTCATTCTCCAGCGCCAGCTGCGCCTGCACCCCGCGGTTAGAGGATGAACTCGATTTCGATGATTTTCGTTTAGTCATATTTCGTTCTATCAGATTTTATAAAACCCTGTAGGTTCGAATTCATTCGGACAAAAAGTCGTGCGAATGAATTCGCACCTACATTCATGTCAGCTCTAAACCAATGTTGTCATTGTGTTAAGGGTACCCTATTAATTATGGATAGATCAGATTGCATTAAACCCTGTAGGTTCGAATTCATTCGGACAAAAGACGTGCGAATGAATTCGCACCTACATTCATGTCAGCTCTAAACCGATATTATCATTGCGTTAAAATACTTTACGCTCCTAAATCTGCCTCATTACCCTTCTCACTCAGCCAGGCCTTGCGATCGCCTGCACGACCTTTGGCGAGTAGCATATCCATGACATTGAATGTCATGTCGCCGGGAGTAAACTCGAGACGTACCAGACGACGTGTATCTGGATCCATCGTCGTTTCACGCAGCTGTGGCGGGTTCATTTCACCCAGCCCTTTGAAACGCTGCACATTGATCTTGCCGCGCAGGCCATCATCCTTTATCTGCTGCAGCACAACTTCTTTTTCCTCGTCATCAAGGGCATAACGTACTGTTTTGCCAACATCTATACGATATAAGGGCGGCATGGCAACATAGACTCTGCCCGCCTCAACCAGAGTCGGGAAATGTCGCAGGAACAAGGCGCACAAAAGTGTAGCAATATGCGCGCCATCCGAATCCGCATCCGCCAGTATGCACACCTTGCCATAGCGCAGATTACTCAGCTTATCAGACCCCGGATCCAGCCCCAGGGCAACAGCAATATCATGCACTTCCAGTGAACCTAACACAACGGTGGAATCAACCTCCCAGGTATTCAATATTTTCCCGCGCAGCGGCAATATGGCCTGAGTATTGCGGTTGCGTGCCTGTTTGGCTGAACCACCAGCTGAATCACCTTCGACCAGAAACAGCTCGGTGACTTCCAGATCCTGTGCGACACAATCAGCCAGTTTACCCGGCAGTGCCGGCCCGGAGGTGAGTTTTTTTCGCTGTACCTTTTTACCTGCGCGCTGCCTGGCAATGGCATTACTGATAGCCAGCTGCACAATGATTTCAGCCTCTGCAGTATTGTGGTTCAGCCACAGGCTGAAAGCATCCTTGATGGCCTGGGAAACAAAACCTGAGGCATCCCGCGAAGACAAACGCTCCTTGGTCTGGCCTGAAAATTGCGGCTCTGCCATACGCAGGGACAGCACATAAGAACAGCGCAGCCATACATCATCGGGAGAAAGTTTTATCCCGCGTGGTAACAATTTACGGAAATCGCAGAACTCGCGTACGGCATCTACCAGACCACTACGCAAACCATTGTTATGGGTGCCACCCAGTGAGGTAGGAATGAGATTTACATAACTTTCGGTAACAAGTTCGCCTGCTTCCGGTAACCAGGCAACAACCCATTCGACCCCCTTGTCATCGTCGCTGAATTTACCGGAAAAAAGTTCAGCGGGGACTAGCGGTATTTCACCCAGCTCATCCAGCAGATAATCACGCAATCCATCTTCATACAACCAGCTTTCATTCTGCTCGGGATCCGCTTCCAGCATCAGACTGATTTTCAGTCCCGGGCAAAGCACTGCTTTTGCCCGCAGTACATGCTTCAGCTGGCGCAGACTGAATTTTATCGAGTCGAAAAACTGGGCGTCCGGCCAGAAATGGATCAGGGTGCCGGAATTTTTCTTACCCACCTTGCCTATCTGTTTTAGTTCTGATTGTTTATGACCATCAGCAAAGAACTGCTGGTATTCAATACCGTTGCGCCGAATACGTACTTCCAGCTTGCTGGACAGGGCGTTAACTACGGAGACGCCGACACCATGCAGGCCACCGGAAAAGCGATAATTTTTATTGGAAAACTTGCCGCCTGCATGCAGGCGGGTAAGTATCACTTCTACCCCGGACACTCCCTCACGTTTGTGGATATCAACCGGCATGCCACGACCATTATCAGCCACCGAGACAGATCCATCACGCAACAGAACGATACGAATCTCGCTGCAATATCCCGAAATGGCTTCATCGACACTGTTATCAACCACCTCCTGTATCAGGTGATTGGGGCGTTCAGTCTGGGTATACATACCCGGTCGCTTGCGTACCGGCTCAAGCCCTGTGAGCACCTCAATACTGGAGGCATCGTAGGTGCTACTCATTTGTCGTTACGTTTTCTATGTTCGTGCTGCTATTTCTAATTGTCTCAATCCTGCTTTTTATAAGCTTTCAAACCGTTCATTCTGATAAGAATTTTGTCCCTGTTCGCTGCATAGGCAAAATGGCCGCAGAGATAATTATCGATCAGAGTCGCCCGGTATCGACCATTACCTTCATCGACCACAGGCTTCCATGTCTGCTCATCAAATGGCCGTATAGGGCCGTCTGAGCCGGCATAACCATACGCCATGTAGCGCCTGTAACCACAATCAAAACCTTCATAACTGACCGTACGAGCATTGTGAGGGGAGATCGCTACAGTTACCATGCGTACGATATTATCTTTTTTACTGGATGTGATTGATGAGATATCCACGTAGAATGTAGATTTCGACTTGCGTATTTCAAGTTTTCTGAGGTTACTATCGCGAGGATACTCAGGCATCCCTTCAATCGTCAGCTTTTGCGGCTGCTTGTTTTCATCTTTACGTGGGACATACTGATCTTTTTCAACATCATCAAAAACAGGATCAGCCTGACCAGCCTGCAATGTCATTGGTAGAAAGCTGACCAGCACAATGATAAGAGTTTTCAAAATTATTCTCTCGACTTCTGTATGTTATTTATTATACATGTGAAAGGGGTAATATTTACTGGATACCCGGGGAAAATGAAAGAAAATTAGGCCCGTCAATGAAGGAACCTCTGATCACATGCCATGTCTCTGCGAGACCTGAAGTGTGCAGCTACAAAGCGTGCTTCGCAGCGAATGGCCCGGTCCTTTGCAAGAAGCACAAT
>ENA-ORDP01000268-ORDP01000268.1-marine-sediment-metagenome-genome-assembly--contig:-NODE-268-length-35144-cov-4.014734_pt1 | contig 35144 bp, 30 predicted proteins | sample MGYA00248627_ERZ508539 | MGnify/ENA primary metagenome ERZ508539 (study PRJEB26208, sample SAMN05571518) | marine sediment metagenome | biome: deep sea; feature: Hydrothermal vent; material... | reverse complement strand
ACAATTTGCAGGTTGCAGGGATGGTAACTATTCAGCGTATTCAGCTTTTGTCCCATTACGGCGTGTGTTCGTACTTGGAATGGTCATATATGACCTATATGCTCACATTCTCCGTGCAAACACGCTGAATCGTTACCAGGGATGCAGGTTGCTCAGGCCCTAAAACCTACCCAGGCCCATCATACGGCAATATCTTCGTCTTTTGCTACGGCGAGTGATTGCTGATCAAACGCCAGTATTTTAATTTCTGCAGATTCACGGCTTAAACTTTGCTGGTCAGAAAATCTTCAACAATCGCGTTGAACAGGGCTGGCTTTTCATGGTGTGCATTGTGCGCACAGCCCGGTAATACAGCAAGGCGAGCACCCCGGATCCCCCGCCATAGTGATTCGGGCTGACTCCATCCATAGGACCGGTCTCGATCACCCCATACCACCATGGTCGGCATGGATAAGGTAGCCAGCGCAGACGTGCCATCCCATTTTTCGCAGGCCGAAAGGCTGGCCAGGGCCGCCTGCATGGTGGCTTTGACACCTTCGCGCAAACACAGGGCAAAACCCGATGCCTGCTCTCCGGCAACAAACCAGGTTGCTGCGATATTATGGGTGGTAAATGCCAGCCCCTTATGCTGTAAATGTTGACGCGATGCCTTGATGGTTTCGAAGCGGTTCGGCAACATCCCGACAGGGCCCGTTCCAAACAGAATTAAACGACGAACACGCTGTGCTGCCATGGCTGCCATCTGCTGTACAATCATGCCACCCATCGAATGGCCCATTAGATTGAAATTTTCCACCCCCAAATCATCAAGAAATCTGAAGATGAGATGGGCATGGCCTTCAATCGTGTCGGGTGATGCCCGGTCGGCACTGTTACCAAACCCGGCCAGGTCTGGTGCGATCACGTCATGACTAAGACTGAAATAGTCAATCTGACCCTGCCACATGGCACTGCCACCCAGATAACCATGTACAAGAACCAGGGGTTCACCTTTACCGCGTCTGACATGAGCTAACTGACTCATCAGGGCTACATCTTGCCTTTCCAGGGAACTAGTCGGCGTTCAAACCAGCGCATCAGCATATCGAAGACATAGGCGATAATCGCGATGACGATGATACCCATGATGACCGTATCGGTCTGCAGGAACTGTGATGCCGTGAGCACCATATAACCCAAACCATGGGTAGCCGCGACCATTTCTGCTGCCACCAGTGTGGTCCAGCCAAAGCCGATACCGATACGCATTGAGGTCAGAATTTCCGGCATAGCGGCCGGTAGGATCACATTCCGTAATACCTGCCATCGGGTAGCTCCCAGTGAATAGGCGGCATGAATTTGCTCGATTGCCGCAGAGCGCACGCCGGCCCGTGCACCAAGTGCCAGTGGTGCAAGAATCGACAGATAGATCAGCAATACCTTTGACAAATTCCCTATCCCAAACCAGATGATCATCAATGGCAGGTAGGCCAGTGGTGGAATCGGTCGGTAAAACTCGATCGGTGGGTCAAATACACCACGCGCGACACGACTCATACCCATCGCCAGACCAAGAGGAATACCAATAATACAGGCCAGACTGAATGCCCCGAAGACCCGCAGGAAACTAACCCAGGCATGCTCTAGCAAGGTAGCACCGGCAAAACCGTCAGTTGCGGTGTTAATGAAGGTATGAAATACTGCAAGCGGAGACGGCATAAACAGCGGTTTGATCCAACCCATGCCGGTCACCAGTGACCAGCCACCGAGCAAGATCAAGGCTGTAATCGCTGATATCAGCAGGCTGTCGCCCTGGCCCGGCACACCGTAAGTTTCTCCTGGTCGAGTGGGTCGTGCCCGCATAATGCGGGCAAAGAATCCACCACTCTTGACTCGCTGTTGTTTATACATGATCTCCTTCCTTTGCTAGTTCATCACCAAATATGATCGCCAACACTTGCTCTCGCATGGCAATAAAGTCGGGGGATGCCTTGATCATACGTGCATCCTCGCCTTCGAAATACTGCCTGGAAAAATTGAGTTTGAATGTGTTGGTGATACGACCCGGCCGGGGCGACATCACGATTAAACGGGAACTCATGAACAGTGCTTCCTCCACACTGTGGGTAATAAAAAATATCATCTTTCCGGTTTCTTTCCAGATTGAAAGAATCAGCTCCTGCGCTTTTTCACGACTCAGTGCATCCAGTGCACCCAATGGCTCATCCATGAGCAAGATCTCCGGGTCGCTAGTCAGAGCGCGAGCGATACCGACCCGCTGTTGCATCCCGCCGGATAACTCGTAGACTGGACGTTTTTCAAATCCTTCCAGTCCCAGCAGCTTCAGATATTCCCCTGCAGTCGCCAACCGCTCGCCAACTTCCACACCCTGTAGCTTGAGACCAAAGGCGACGTTGTCGATCACATTCAGCCAGGGGAACAGCGCATGATTCTGAAATACCACGGATCTGTCGGCCCCCGGTCCCTCTACAAATTGACCGTTCAGTCTGATCTGTCCACTGGATGGTGCCAGAAACCCCGCCATCAAGTTGAGCAAGGTGGACTTGCCACAACCAGAGGCGCCCAGAGCCACCACAAACTCCCCGGATTCAATCTCCAGATTGATATCCTGGAGTGCCTGAATGGGTGCTTCGTTAGCACTTATCGGAAATAGAACATTCGCGTTGTCGATCTGTAGTGTTGACACCGGTGGTTCCTCCATTTGCCCAGCAACCAAAACTGCCTCCACGCGATAGATTCCATCACCGCGTAGAGGCAAGCGCAGATTAAAGTACGTCTACTTGTTGGCATCCATTAGATAACTGGAATTGACGAATTTTGAATAGTCGTTGAGTGCGGTAGGTATTTTCTTCTGTTCTTTCAGAAACACTGCGGTGGCTCCTATACTCTTGGCGATCGCACCACCCAGCCAAGCTGGTGATAGCTGATCGGAAATCGATGGGAAGGCATAGCCTTTGAGAATAACCGGGATATCAGCCGCCTTTGCACCAGTACGTTTGGCTATGGTCTTGACCGCCGTGGAATCCGCTGTCCAGGCTGCCGGATTACTGGTGTAGGATCCATCTGCTTTGGCAATCGCCTTGATGAAGGCTACGATAAGGCCACGATTTTTGTTGCCGAATTCCCGGTCGACAACCCAACCATCAAAGGTCGGTTTACCCGTAACCTGACCGGCGTGGATAATCATTTTGCCATTGGCACGGACCTTGGTCTGTACCGGATCCCAAATGAATGTGGCATCGATCTGCTTCTGCGACCAGGCTGCTGCAATCTGGTCGGGGCTCATACCCAGGACCGTAACGTCCGAGGCGGCAACGCCGGCGTTAGCCAACGCACCCATCAGTGAAAAATGCGAAGTGGATCCCAATGGTACACCGATCTTCTTGCCTTTAAGGTCCTTGACGGAATTAATGCCTGTTCCATTACGGGCAATCAGGGCTTCGGCGCTGCCAATGCCGTCAGAAATCATGAACAGTTGCAGGTCGACGCCCTGAGTTGCAGCAATCGCCAATGGTGAAGAGCCGAGTTCAGAGATTTTGAGATCACCGGATGCCATCGCGGCAATGACATCGGTACCCGACTGAAATTTGCGCCATTCAATCTTCCACCCGGTCTGTTTGGACAAGGCGTCCGATGCAGCAACAAGTTGCATCGGTGTGGCATTGCCAAAATGCCCTATGGTGACTGTCTTACTTTCCGCCTGCGCGGCTAATGTGCTAACACCGAATATAGCCACCGCAGCGGTTACATTCCTAAGAACTTTCAACATCATGATTACACACTCCTTTTGATTAACTCGTTAAGCAATAATTGTCCAATTTACACACATGTGCAGTTTTGGACGTTCCAACATGAACCCGATCAACGAGTATTTACCGGGACATTTCCAATGCCGCCTCAGGAGACTCCCTCCTGCTGCAGCCTAGACCAAACTCCACAATCTCTCGAGCGAGAAGATCAAGCGTATCCAAACAAGGGGTAGCATCATCGAGACTGTCTACCAACATCGACAACTCGGAGCACGCGATCAATAGGATATCCACCCGATCGTTTGCCAATTCACTGGCGATACGTCGGAAAAGATTGCGTGTGTTACGGCGGCTATTACCACGCTTGACCGCCTTGATTACTGCCATCAACTCCGACTGTGCTGTAGGTGTGACAAGTTGAATACCGGTAGTCGCAAAACTTTTCGAAAACAGGCCTATGTTGATCACAGCGGTTGAAGCGAGTAGACCAACACGTCGCCGTGGCAAATTCATTACAGCCACCGCATCCCGGGTCGACACAATAACGTCAAGGAGCGGGATCGAAACAGCTGCCGTGACCTCACAGGCATAGCCGTGGGCCGTATTGCAGGCAATGGCGAGAGCATCGGCACCGGCGGTTTCGAGTCTTTGAGCCATCCGTACCAGTTCTGGAGCCGGGCTCTGCCCCGAGCCATCAATCAGGGCTGCAATCCGGGATGGCACATCCGGATTGCAGTCAACGAGTAGATGAACATGGTCACAATCGTCAACAGCCGGAGTCGCTGTGATCACCCGTCGCATCAGATCAACCGTAGCCTCCGGTCCCATACCACCCAAAATGCCAATGGTCGGTTTGCCAGTTGCCATCATGGATCACCGGAAGATTTGTCTACATGAATTGCACCGTCGACAATTGACTCACGAGTGGCCAAGACACAGTCGCGGATTATCGCACCAATCAAACTGCAGTCATCAAGCGAAAATGTGAGTGGCAAACGCATATCACAGAGCTTGTCGAGTACGGCATCGGTCGTTGGCAACGACGGCGGGTCGATATACCCCCAGCTTTGATAACGACTGGTAAATGCAATCGGCTCCGATGCACCAAACCATTTGAGCTCGACACCTCGTTTGCCGCAATGGGAAAGAAAATCTGTGATGGTTGCAGGATCCAATTCGGAAACCAGAAATTGTATTGAGCTGGCAACAAACTGTTCCTTTTCAGGGCGTTGCGGCAAACGAATACCCGGCACATTATTCAATTCTGCTGCAACGGCACAATAACGTGCGTTCCAACGGGCGCAGTTTGCTCCCAGCCGGGCTAACTGTGGTCGCAAAATGGACGCGCGTAGATTATCCATACGCCCTGAACAATTGGGGGTGCTCAGCCGGATATCAGTAAAGATCTCCGCTGGCGGCCCGGCCGGGTGGTGATCATACAACATATAGGAACCCGACAAGATCGTGGCCCGTGCCATGAATTTGGGGTCATCTGATACGATCAAACCGCCTTCACCAGAGTTGAGATGTTTATAGGTTTGGGTCGAATAACATCCGGCCAGACCAAACCGGCCCGATTTCACCCCATTCCAGGCGGCTCCCATGGTATGCGCACAATCCTCGATCACGGTAACAGACTCGCGATTACACAATACCATCAGCGCCTCCATATCCACGATATGACCACGCATATGTGATAACAGCAGCAGTCGTGCACCACTTGTCGCGATTTGAATGGACAAATGATTGAGATCAATGACCAGATCTTCGGTTACGTCTACCAGCACAGGTTTGCCGCCTGCAGCCACGATCGCGCCGGGCACCGGCGAAAGAGTGAAGGCGTTGGTCAGCACCGCTGTGCCTTGCTGCAGACCACTGGCTCGCAGGGCTGTGGTTAGCGCGTAGCCCCCCGAAGCCACCGCCAAACAGTAACGGGAACCCATATAATCCCGAAATTCCGACTCCAATAACGCCGCCTCGGCGGTTTCACCTTCGACGGTGTTATAGCGGTGCAGTCGACCACCCTGCAATACCTCAGTCGCCCTGGCAATCGCCTCGGATGGAATCGGTTCCTGCTGGGTAAAGCTGCCGGTGAATGTCAGTTCCATGCTCTTCATCAAGCTGTTGCAGCTGCTGCCTCACGATAGCCAAAATTATCCACATAACCAAAGAGGCCAGCCGAACCACCGGTATGGAGAAAGACGATATTTTGTCCTTTACTGAAAAAACCTTTCCTGACCAGATCAATGAGTCCGGCCATACCTTTGCCGGAATACACCGGGTCAAGAAGAATGGCATCGGTACGGGCTAACAGTTTGATGGCCTCAATCGTACTTGGTGCCGGGAAGCCATAGCCGGGGCCGACATAATCACAATTTGCCACCACGTCTTCGCGTTTCACGACCCCTGGACAACCACATTTTTCAGCAGTGGCACAAGTCAGCTTGAAGACATTATCTTCCTGCTGCTGCCTTGGTGCCCGTACCCCTATACCCAATAACGGAATACCACTGTTCATGCCGTAAAGTCCGGTAACGAGACCTGCCTGGGTACCGCAACTGCCAGTTGCGTGAACCACATGATCGATACACAGACCCATGTCATTGGCTTGTGTAACGAGTTCCATGGCGGCGTTGACATAACCCAATGCTCCGGTCGGGTTGGAACCACCACCAGGCACCACATAGGGTTTACGGCCCTCGCTGCGCAATCGGTCGGCAACCTTTTCGAGCTCGGTATTGAGATCCGGGCTCAGCGGGCGGTGTTCAATGCTGGCGCCATGCAATTGATCAAGTAACACATTACCATTGCTCGTATAGTCCGGATCGGTCTTGCCGGTACGGTCTTCCAATAGCAGATGGCAATCCATGCCCATATGAGCCGCAGCCGCTGCTGTCTGCCGGGCGTGGTTTGATTGTGTCGCACCCTGGGTCAAGATAATGTCAGCACCTTGCTCGGCCGCTTCACCCAGAAGAAACTCCAGCTTGCGTGTTTTGTTGCCACCGCTTGACAAGCCGGTACAATCATCACGTTTGATCCAGATCTCGGGGCCATTCAGCGCTTTTGTCAAATTAGTCAGATACTCCAACGGTGTTGGCAAGTGTGCCAAATGTACACGAGGGAAACGAGCCAGGTTCATCAGGATAATTTCTCCATAGATAGTGGATCACAGCACCGGTTAAACTAAAAACAAGTGCCATTTATGTAAATGATTTTTAATCATCATCAATCACAATGCAGCATTTTTGCAAAGTAGTTCAAGGCAGATAAACTATTCGGTACAATTTATGCAGAATAAAATCCTGCTGTCAATATCCCCCAAAATCCCCCAAAATCTTGTGATTATTCTGGTAACTACGACATTCCGAATAAAATTATTGAAATATATGATGAATATCAGTCAAGAAATTATTTCGATAAAGCATGTAAATATATCTTTTAGTAAAGATAAAATATATATTGGTGTCTTATATAAACATTTATTTTAGTTTTACTAAAATATTTATTTTTTTGATTGTGGTGATTTCATTCCTGGATCATTTCGGTGACTCAAATACATCTACCCTCGGGAACAAGTATGAGTCGGTCGTCAAAATTCTGAGCCTGAAGACCAGTACCAGATGAATTCGTTATGTTTGTGAGAAGAATATGATGTCTGAACAAAGATACCTGGCGTGTGTTCGTCATCCTCCTCCAGATAGCCATGTAAACACGCTGAATTGTTACAACATATAAAGATATGTTTTACTTTTTATTAAATATCATTAACTTGAATTAACTATAATTTTATTGAAGAATATTTCACAGAAGCAGTACTAATCGTCTTCTTTATGTTGCCACAGGAGCAGTACTAATCGTCTTCTTTATGTTGGTCGCCTATGCATCCACTGTTTCAACAAATCTTTTTCCCATAATCTATCAATAGGACTCATACCAATGGCCAGAAATTATCTGAAAAAAGCCCACAAGACACCAACCACAGATGACGGTGCTATCAGGGAAATTGTACAAAAAATCTTGTCCGAGATTGAACTCGGTGGTGATGCCGCCGCCAAACAATACGCCGACAAATTCGATCATTATGATGGCAATATCCTGATGACAGCCGAGGAAATTGCGGCAGCAGCTGCAAAGGTGCCACAGAAACTGAAGGATGATATCCAGTTTGCCCACGACAATGTGCGGCGTTTTGCTGAAGCCCAAAAATCGACCTTGCAGGATATAGAAATTGAGGTTGTTCCCGGCCTGATCGCCGGCCAGAAAATCATCCCCTGTCATGCTGCCGGGTGCTATGTTCCCGGTGGTCGTTACAGTCATATTGCTTCTGCTATCATGACTGTGACTACGGCCAGTGTTGCCGGCTGTCAGAACATCGTGGTCTGCTCACCACCACACCCGGGTCATGGGATTGCCCCGGCAATCGCTTATACCGCCGATTTATGTGGTGCCGATACCATTCTGGCCATGGGCGGTGTTCAAGGGCTGGCTGCCATGGCATTCGGACTCTTTGGCTTGCCAAAATCGGACATTCTAGTGGGACCAGGCAATCAATTTGTGGCTGAAGCCAAGCGAATTTTATTCGGCCGTGTTGGTATCGATATGTTCGCCGGACCAACAGACAGTCTGGTGCTCGCCGATAACACCGCTGATCCGTTGCTCGTGGCTACCGACCTGGTCGGTCAGGCGGAGCACGGCTATAACTCACCGGTCTGGCTGGTGACCTCTGACCAGACGCTGGCCGAAGAAGTCATGAAACGAATTCCAGGGTTGATCGCGGATCTCCCAGACCTGAACCGAAGCAATGCGGAGGCTGCCTGGCGTGACTATGCAGAAGTTATTGTTTGTGATAATCGGGAAGAAATGGCCGCCACAGCCGATGAATACGCGCCTGAGCACCTGACCGTACAAGCCATCGATCTCCCTTGGTGGCTGAATCGTCTGCAGTGCTATGGTTCATTATTCCTGGGTGAGGAAACCACGGTGGCCTTTGGAGACAAGGTTTCCGGTACAAACCATGTACTGCCGACATCACAGTCGGCAAAATATACCGGTGGCTTGTCGGTACATAAATATCTGAAGATTGCCACCTGGCAGCAGGCGACACGGGAAGCCACCAAACCCATCGCTGAGGCAACAGCCCGTATTTCCCGACTCGAAGGTATGGAAGGGCATGCCCGCTCGGCTGACGTTCGTCTGAACAAGTTTTTTCCTGATGAACAATTTGATTTGACAGCAACCGATTAAAACAAGGTATTTTGTGCCACAAACCTGCCATTTTTACTCGCCAACCGGGCGCCTTGGACTGGATTGAAATCCATGCACTGGTACAAAGCCACCAGGTATTTGAAGATATCTGGGTTGGATTGGCGGCAGCCCCCAGGATTGTTCTAAATTTCTAATCGTATGTTTGCCATCCAGATTACAAGACTGTTCTAATGGATTTATTTCAGAAACACAGGGTTTGAACCAAATGTCGATTTCACTTCTTAAAACACTGATTGCGGTTGCCGATACAGGCAGTTTTAGCGCGGCCGCAGATAAGGTGTTCGTCTCCCACGCAGCGGTGGGACAGCAAATGAAAAGACTGGAGCAAAGTCTCCAGGTCACACTTTTTGACCGCACCAGTAAGATCCCACGGCTCAATCAACTTGGCAGAGCTCTGGTGCCCAAGGCACGGGAAGTCATCCATGCCTATGAAACCATTCTGGATGACTTGACCGGAGATCCCCGGTATTTTGGTGAGCTTATCGTAGGTGCTGTTCCTTCGATGATACGGGGACTGGTACCAAAATCAGCAAAACGGTTAATTCAAAGTTATCCCGAATTGCGCATTCGTGTTGTTCAGGGGTTGTCTGATGACCTGCTGGAACAAGTTGAACGTGGTGCAGTGGATGCCGCTATTTTGAGTGAGCCAGTGAGGATTGAATCGCATCTGCACTGGCAACCGTTTGCCGAAGAAGAGCTCGTTCTGTTGGCCGCACCCGAGGTAAAAGAGGATGATCCTTACCGCCTGCTCCGTGAGATGCCCTATATACGTCATGTACGAAGAACTGCGGTAGGTTTACTGGCAGATAAATGGTTGTCTGACAATAATATCACGGTCAAATCGGCCATGGATATGGAATCTCTAGACACCCTGTCCTGTATGGTTGCACATAACCTGGGCGTTTCTGTGGTCCCTAATGTATGTGTACCCGATCCGGTTTTTTCCTCTCTGAAAAAGATCCCACTGAATTCCAAACCAACTTGTCGGGTTCTCGGTGTATTAACCCGTGCGGACTGTTCCAAGATCAGACTAGTTGATCGCTTGCTGGATGAAATAGAAAAAGTTGTCTCCGAATATGCTTAATATAAATCTATATTTTATATTTCATTAAACGTGTGTTTAGACAAACCTCACACTCCCCGGTATACAATTACTGCTAACCGACCCATAAAAAATAGGGGCGTTAAGTATGTTCTTTAAGAAAGAAATTTATTCCAGCGCAGATGCCAGGCGACTCGCAAAGAAGAAACTCCCCTGGATAGTATTTGACTACTATGACGGTGCAGCGGGTGAAGGCTATGGCGAGTGCTTGAACCGAATCGCCATACAACAGCTGCGTCTACAACCCCGGGTGCTGAATAACGTCGAACACCGAAGTCTTGACGTCAATGTTTTTGAACACAGATCAAAACTGCCTTTCGGTATCAGCCCGATGGGCATGTGTAATCTTTCAAGACCGGGCGCAGACCTGATGCTGGCCCGTATGGCGGCCCAAAATTGTAGCCCACTAGGAGTTTCGACTGCGGCTTCGACCTCGTTGGAAAAATTAATCGAAGCTGCCGATGGTAATGCCTGGTTTCAATTGTATTTCAGTGGTAATGAACAATCTTCCAATGCATTGATCAGACGTGCAGAACAAGCCGGCTATAAGACTCTGGTTCTGACGGTTGATGTGCCCGAAGTCGGTCGGCGGCCGCGGGAATTACGACGCGGTTTTAAAATGCCCTTCCATATCGGTTTGTCACAATTTGTTGATTTTGCCCTGCACCCCCAGTGGTCACTGTCGACCTTGTCCCACGGGTGGCCTGAGTTGGCGAATTTTGGTGGAGAATTCGGAAAATTCGATCGTGCCAGTAGCCGTGCAGGTGCAGACTGGACGCTCCTCGACAGAATCCGATCAGCCTGGAAAGGCCATCTAGTCATGAAAGGTGTTCTCAGTGTAGAGGATGCTCTGAGAATGAAAGAGGCGGGTGTCGATGCCATACAAGTTTCCAGCCACGGTGGCAGACAACTGGATAGTGCTCCTCCGGCAATTCATATGTTACGACACATCAGAGATGCAGTTGGCAAGGACTTTCCGTTGTTCTATGACTCCGGGATTCGCAGCGGCGAAGATGTCGTGAAAGCCTATGCGATGGGGGCCAATTTTGTTTTTCTGGGTCGTCCGCTATTGTTTGCTATGGCAGCAGGCGGCCTGACAGGTCTTGAACAAATACACAATGTGTTTTCCACTGAAACCAGTATCACACTGGCTCAAATTGGTATCCGAAAAATGTCGGCAGTGACTCGAGAAACTGTACTGTTCTCAGCTACAAGCCTTTGCAATTGAAGTGACGATACAATGGGGAATTGATCTCACCCGCACCAAACAACTAAGAAGTTTGGGTTTAGATTGGATTCCTGGGGATGGCCACCTTCATGCTTGTATCCCAGATGTTGTGGGGCCGTAGGGAACATAAAATAGGGTGCACACAGGTGTTTGCACACATCCCGGCGCAGTGGTAGCAGCAGGTTTGGCGGAGAGGGAGGGATTCGAACCCTCGATACGTTGCCGTATACACACTTTCCAGGCGTGCGCCTTCGACCACTCGGCCACCTCTCCAGCTGAAATTACCCCTACAAATAGCGATATCCAGTCAAGCGCGGAACTGTAAACTACACGCATGGAAGATGCAAATGAAGATTTGCTGGAACTTTCGAAAAACCATGTTGTCTGACATGGAGACTAACTGACGGAAAATGTGCTGACGGCTATTTACGCAATAAGTTAATGGAACGGAGTGCAGTAAAAATGAGTCAACAACGCGATATCGTCTTCATCAGCGGTGCCCGTACTGCCATCGGCACATTCGGTGGCTCGCTGAAAAATATTCCGGTTTGCGATCTGGCCAGCCAGGTTGTCACCTCGGTACTCGAGCGTGCAAACATGGATCCTGCCTTGATCGGGCACTGTGTGTTCGGACATGTGGTCAATACCGAGCCTCGTGACCTGTATCTGTCACGCTTCGCCGCTGTCAAAGCCGGTATCCCGGTAGAAACACCGGCCCTTAATGTTAATCGCCTCTGTGGCAGTGGTCTGCAGGCTATCGTCAGTGCTGCACAAGCCATTCGTCTGGGTGACTGTGATGTGGCTGTTGCCGGAGGTGCCGAGAATATGACTCGACTCGGTTACTGGCTTCCAAGCGCTCGCTGGGGCAATAAAATGGGTGATGTCAAATTAATTGACCCATTGATCGGTGCCCTCAATGATCCTTTTGATGGTTGTTCCATGGGTGTCACTGCAGAAAATTTGGCCGTACGCGATACTATAAGCCGTAAAGAGCAGGATAAATTGGCATTAAGCAGCCACCAACGTGCCGCCAAGGCACGTGATACCGGCTACTTTGAGGAACAGATCATCCCGATCGAAATTGGTCGACGCGGCAAATCCCGGCTGTTCAGTGCCGACGAACATATCCGCATCGAGACCAGCCTGGAGGCCCTGGCAGCTATGGCACCGGTATTCAAAAAAGGCGGTACCGTAACCGCAGGTAATGCTGCCGGAATCAATGATGCCGCCGCCGCAGTGATATTGGCCGATGCCAAGACCGCTACCAAAGAAGGGCTTACCCCGATAGCCCGTCTGGTTGATTACGCCCACGCTGGTGTCGACCCCAATTATATGGGGATAGGTCCCGTTCCGGCGGTACGCAAGGTCCTGCAGCGCAGTGGTTTGCGTATTGCTGACATGGATGTCATTGAGCTCAATGAGGCCTTTGCTGCACAGGCGTTGGCTGTCATCCGTGCTCTGGATTTACCAATGGATAAAACCAACCCCAATGGCAGCGGTATTTCCATGGGCCACCCCATCGGTGCCACCGGCACCATTTTGGTGGTCAAAGCCCTGTATGAATTACAGCGTATCCAGGGCCGTTATGGCCTGATTACCTTATGTATTGGTGGTGGCCAGGGGATTGCCGCAATTATTGAGAGACTGTAGTTATTAACTATTAATCATAGTATTGCAAATGAATAGTGAGCTATTACTATAGATCATAAACAGGAGAGTGATGCGTGATCTTGATTCAACGACCGGCTGATATAACCCCTTCGGAAATCACTTCCGAAGGGTTATTTCGTCAACGCCGCAACCTGATCATGGCCAGTGCCGGACTACTACTTGGTGGCGGCATCGCCCCCGCAACCGGCGTTGCCGCAGTCAGTGACTTTCCGGGACTCAAGCCGGGACCATTTGCGACTGATGAGGAAAAGACTTCCTTTCAGGCAGTGACCAGCTACAACAATTTCTACGAATTTTCGACCGACAAGCGCCAGCCGGCCAAGCTGGCAAAAGCTTTCAAAAGCCGACCCTGGACGATTGCGTTCGGTGGAGAAATCGCCAAACAGCAGCGCTTTGATGTCGATGAATTGATCAAAAAATTTCCGCCACAGGAGCGAATCTATCGCCTGCGTTGTGTCGAAGCCTGGTCCATGGTCATACCCTGGGTTGGCATTCCACTGCATCGTGTACTCAAGGCCCTGAACCCGAGCTCCAAGGCACAATACGTGCGTTTTGAAACGTTGCTAGATCCCAAACAGTTTCCGGGTCAGCGCGGCAGTCTGTTTGGCTCTTCACTGGATTGGCCCTATGTCGAAGGCCTGCGTATCGACGAAGCCATGCATCCATTAACCCTGTTGGCCGTTGGCCTGTATGGCCGATTCATGCCCAACCAAAATGGTGCGCCGATTCGCCTGGTTGTACCCTGGAAATACGGCTTCAAAAGCATCAAGTCGATTGTTAAGATCGACCTGGTCGACAAGCAACCACTCAATACCTGGAATCGGCAGGCACCACGCGAATACGGCTTTTACGCCAATGTCAATCCAGCTGTTGATCACCCGCGTTGGTCGCAGGCAAGAGAACGACGCATCGGTGAGTGGAGTAAACGCCCGACACTACCCTTTAACGGCTATGCAGAACAGGTGGCCGGGCTGTATCAGAACCTTGATCTACGCACCAATTTCTAATCGGCGCCAAGTCCATACTGCCTGATGGAAAACCCGGCCGCCGATCTATTTCTACACGCACCTACACGACAGCGCAGGAAACTGCGCTGGCCACCCCCAGCCGCTGTTCAGGTACGCTGGGTAACACGCAGCAAACCCTGGCTGTTCCTGTTTTGCTTGACGCCACTGCTCCTGACCCTGTGGGATGTTTATTCTCACCAGCTTGCTGCCGATCCAATCAAGGACCTGACCCTGCGTTCCGGGCGCTGGGGACTGCGACTGTTGTGGGCAACCCTCGCCATCACTCCGCTGTGTTATATAACAAAGCTGCGTTCCCTGGTACGTGTGCGTCGGATGTTGGGGTTGTTTGCCTGGTTTTATGCCTGTCTGCATCTTGGTATTTATCTGGTTCTGGATCAGGGTCTGGCCTGGCAGTTTATCGGTGCTGACATCAGCAAGCGTCCCTATATTGTGGTCGGGGCTACAACCTTTACCATTCTGAGTAGTCTGGCGCTAACGTCCACCCAGGGTTGGGTTCGCCGCCTCGGTGGCAAAAACTGGCAGCGCTTGCATCGGCTGGTCTATGTTGCGGGCATTACCACCAGTTTACATTTTTTTTGGCTGGTTAAATCGGATATCACTCGCCCCATGGTCTATACCCTGGTATTAGCTAGCTTGTTTCTGGCCCGTATTCTGCACCACAACGCGCGTCGACAACGATGATCATGCGATAATGCTGCCCTGAATCTTTTCAGGGCGCTTCATGATCCGTCAATATCGTACTGAGTTACCCGCAAAACATCGCCAGGACTGGCAAACAGTCCGCTTACTGCTGCCCTATTTATGGGCCTTTCGTGGTCGCATTGGTCTGGCCTTGTTGTTCATGGTCGCCGCCAAGCTGGCCAATATCGGCGTGCCTCTGGCACTCAAGGCCATTATCGATGACCTTGATAGTAGTCACCTCCCTGAAACGGTCATGACCTTGCCGTTAGCGTTACTGGTGACTTACGGGAGTTTGCGCCTGGCAACCTCATTATTCAATGAACTGCGCAGCATTGTATTTGCCGTCGCTTCTCAAAGCGTAATTCGGGTGGTTTCACTCAAGGTTTTCGAACATTTACAACAATTGTCGATTCGTTTTCATCTCAATCGCAAGGTGGGTGGCGTAGCACGTGATATGGAACGTGGCACCCGTTCCATCGGGCAAATGCTACGGATGCTGATCTTCAGTATTGTGCCGACACTATTCGAAATTCTGACAGTGACCGGTATCCTACTTTATCAATATCGGCCGGCATTTGCCCTGATCACTCTAACCGCGATGCTTTGCTATTTCGCCTTAACCTATGCCGTCATGAACTGGCGTCTGAAGTTTCGAATCCGCATGAACGAAATGGAGTCAATGGCCAGTACCAGCGCCATGGATTCTTTGATCAATTTCGAAACGGTCAAATATTTTGGCAATGAAGCCAATGAGCTGCACCGGTATCATCACTATTTGCGCCAGTGGGAAACAGCCGCAGTAAAAAGTCAGTGGTCGCTGGCCCTGCTCAATATTGGCCAGGGCATTATTATTGCCATCGGCCTCACCTGGATTCTGATATTAGCTGCCCAGGGCGTTGTTCAGGGAGAATTGAGCCTCGGTGATTTCGTACTGATCAATGGTTTCATGATCCAGCTGTATATTCCCCTGAACTTTCTAGGCTCCGTTTTCCGTGAACTAAGCCATTCCATGACCGATATGGAACGTATGTTCGAACTGCTGGATGAAGAACCGGAAATCAAGGATGCTGAAGATGCCATCGATCTGCCTGCCGGCCCGGCCTCGGTTCGCTTCGAGCAGGTCAGCTTTCACTATCAAGCTGAGCGCCCGATTCTGCAGAATATCAGCTTCGAGATTCCAATCGGTCATACGCTAGCAATCGTCGGTCACAGTGGCTCCGGCAAGTCCACTCTGCCTCGCTTGTTGTTTCGCTTCTATGATACCAGTGCCGGAACCATTAAAATCAGCGGCCATGATATTCGCACACTGCGGCTGCACAGCCTGCGCCGCAGTATCGGTATCGTGCCTCAGGACACGGTGCTGTTTAACGACAGTATTGAATACAATATCCGTTACGGCCGCCCTACCGCCAGTCCTGAAGAAATTATTGCGGCAGCAAAAGATGCGCATCTCGACGAATTTATCGAACAACTACCAGAAGGCTACCAGACCATCGTTGGAGAACGGGGTTTGAAGGTTTCTGGTGGTGAGAGACAACGTATTGCCATCGCCCGCACTCTGCTCAAGAATCCGGCCATTCTGGTCATGGACGAAGCAACCTCCTCTCTTGATTCCCGAACTGAAAGAGGGATTCAGGGGGCCTTACAGCAGGTTACCAGCAAGCATACCAGCCTTATCATCGCCCACCGTCTCTCGACTATCGTTGACGCGGACTTAATTTTAGTCCTCGACCATGGGCAAATCATCGAACAGGGTCGTCATCAGGATCTACTGGAACAGGGCGGTGTCTATGCTGAACTGTGGAAGATTCAGCACCGTAAAGAGTCGGGCAAAAACGAGCAATGAAGTTGTAACGCAGGATAGTATTCAGTAGACCCCTGGTTAGCCCCCTGATTCCGACGGCCATAAACGGCTTGTCATCCTGCAAACACCACCTGATCAGTCTTAGTCCGATCTATTTTTGGCCGATCTATTATTGTTTACTCATCATCACTGACATCAAGTTGCCCCGACATGCGTCGGCGAATATGAGACCATGACATCCCGACTGCGAGTACACCGGCAATAGCCACCAACACCAGATAAGACAAAATGCCGTTACCATGAAACTGGATCAACTCGCGATCGATCAGCAACCATAGCAAGGTTCCAAAAAAAGCCACCGCAAGTACGATCCCGATCACACCAAGGGAATGAAAGGTGGCCCGCAAAAAAACTGCCCAGCCGATAATTAATACGATTCCGGCAAATATTCTCGGAACGTCATACTCAGGCAGAGGGACGATGGCCCAGTGATAGTAAGACTGACCCGTAGGATTATAGGTTACGAATACCAGCGCTAACGCCGCCAGCAAGCGCATAATAAATTGTTTCCAGGAAAACCCAGCGTTGCTCATTATTTTCTCCCCATACCGTATGTCGGCTATTTTGTCGCCATTGCGTATACTTCCGATTATCAGCTGCTATGATATAGTAGTTGGGTAAGTTTGATCCAGCGCATTCAATAACAATTGATTATCAGAATGGCGACCACCCTGGCATATGACAACAGCCAAATTGGATGAATTCCCGCAAACAAAGGCCCCTATAAATGGTGTCAATGGGCCGCTTTTCGTGCTGTTTATTTTCAAGCAAATGGAAAAGTCGTCCACCTTTATTCCATCATCATCGACCATTGACCTGGTTAACAAGGCGTTTGATCGCAGTCATCACTACCACTTGGTCCAGGTCAACTTCACCACGGCACTTGAGACCATAAAAAACTTGCTGCCGGATGTTATCCTCGGTGATTTCTCTGATAGCGACTCACTACAAGAGTTGATGATCGCCGGTGGCATGGCAGATATTCCGGTAATTGCAATCGGTGATGTCATCAGTAATCCGGATAATTTTGTCGATATTCTAAGCCCCGACGAACTCAGCGAAGTACTATTACAAAAAGTCGTACGTTACGCCTATGACAAGCAACGCATGCTAACGGTCATGGATGGTATCTGGGCTCACAAACAACAAGTTACCAAGACAGAACCTGTTACCGGGCTGTTAAATCGACAACATTTTTTGTCACAATTAAAAAACCTGCTGAAAAAGCAAAAAAATACCGAACGCCTGGCAGTTTTACTCTTAAAAATTGATAATTTGCGGAAAATCAATGGGGAGCTCGGTGAGACTCGTACCAACGAGCTTTTAAAGAAGGCCGCAAGACGTCTCCAGCAACTGTATTTCAAATCTGACCAGCTAGGCCATCTCGGCAATGGTTTTTTTGCCGTAATTTGTCCTCAAATTGAGTCCCGTCGGGAATTGATCGAGTTGGCATACTCTGCCGCTCGCTCTCTTAGGGCTTCCTATCGCTTTGAGCAGGAAAAATATTCGATTACAGTTTCCATGGGAGCGTGTCTGCAGGCAAAAAGTAATGAATCAGCAGCTAAGCTGTTGTATCAGGCTGAAAATGCGCATACCACCCAACAGCAAAAGGGCAGATCCGGCCTACAAATTTTTCAGGTCTCACCGACCAAGGCATCGCTGAACCGCTCCCAGATCAATAAACGTCTGAAAAAGTCACTGAAGTCCAAACGTTTTGAATTGCATTATCAGCCGCAATATGCAACCAGTGGCCATCGTGGAATCATCTCCATGGAAGCGCTGGTACGCTGGCGCTCTTCCCAACATGGACTCATTCGTGCGGACGCCTTTATTCCTGCGGCAGAAGACAGTGGTCTGATCACACCTCTGGGAATCTGGATTGTCAATACCGCCTGTCTGCAACTGGCCCACTGGCGAAAATCGGGTAATCGTTCCATAAATATCGCCATTAATCTGGTGCCAATGCAGCTCAACAGACAATTCACTGTCAATCTGCATTACGTACTCAAGCGTTATCAGCTGCCGGCCAACTGCCTGGAACTGGAAATCAGCGAATCCCGGTTCAGTGAATTGACTCCAGAAGCACTGGAGCAGTTACAAATTTTGCGCAAATCCGGGGTTCGTATTGCTGCTGATAATTTCGGAACCGGCGGTACTTCTATTCCCGAACTCAGTCATTTGCCCATCGATATTCTGAAGATCGATCGCAGGCTCACGGCTGACATCAATCAGAACATGAATGAAACCCTGACCAGTTCCACGATTGCCATTGCCAAACACCTGGGAATGACAGTGGTTGCAGAAGGCATTGAATCCAAAGAACAGGCAAAGATGCTCAGCCGTCAGAAATGTGAACGCCTGCAAGGATTTTATTTTAGCCAGGTACTTCCGGCCAGTGATTTTAAGCATCTACTAGAGGACTGAGTCGCTATCTCCGTGCGAAAATGCCTTGTACTAAACCAAAATCTAAACACGCTGAATCGTTACGCCGCTGTTACCTTTAATTGCGGGTGCTGCGACGTCCGCAAGCAAGGAATCTCCCCATTGCCCAAGCACATCAAGAATCGATATCTGATCCGGATTGTCAGCATGTTGTTGACGCAAATCGGTCAATTGCTCCGTGTATTCGGTGATCGAAAGCCACTGCCCATCGTTGCTTTCGCACAACCTTTTATGGCGAAACTGCTGCCAATCAAGCTGTTCATCTGTAGTCAATAATTCCGGCCAGTTACGGGCGCGATAGCGAAACAGCATCTTACTCAGGCGTGAGTCCGTAAAAGGAATGTGCATATTAGCCAGTTGCCCGGCCGGAGTATGCCGTACCTGGGCCATCAGGGTTCGATCAGCATTATTCAAAAAACCGTCATACAGGGCGCCATCGACATCACCACCACGTGGCACCGTGCGTCCTGAATACGCCTTAGCAACACGCTTGAAAAAAGCCGGATTGTCCATCAACTGCTGCCAGTGCTTTTGGCAGTTTTCAGGACTCAGATGAATCCGGCTGGCAGATTCCGGATCCAGCGTATCCCTGGGTGCCAGAGCAGGACACTTGTTATAACGAACTGTCTTAACCGGCAGTCTGGATACCCCCTCTGGCAAGTCTTTCCTGGCAGTAAACAAACGAAAAGATAATTCCTCCTGGTTCAATGGCAAGAATGGGGCAGGATCTATCCGCAAATCATAAACCAGCACCCCATTGCTATTGTTTGGTTCCTTAATTAATGGCATCACCAACGTCGTTGCCCCGACCGATGAAGGATACATACGAGAACTGTGCACAACAGGCTCATGTGTTCTTACATTCAGTAACGGTCCAACTTTGCGTTTGTCGCGCAATCGAAATAACCATGCATAGAGGCGTGGCTGCTGTCGATAAATCAGGCGTGCCAACTCCAGGGTAGCGCGAACATCTGCCAGCGCATCGTGGGCATTATCATGGGCGATCCCGTTGGCGATACTGAGGTGATCGAGCCGGAAAACCGGATCACCGGCATCATTTCTCGGCCATTGTATCCCCTCGGGCCGCAAGGCATAGGTCATGCGTACCAAGTCAATTAAATCCCAGCGTGAATTGCCGTTCTGCCACTCTCTGGCATAAGGATCAAAAAAATTACGATACAAAGTAAAACGGGTCACTTCATCATCAAAGCGGATGGAGTTATATCCCACGCCACAGGTTCCAGGCCTCGACAATTGCTCATGTATCTGGTGGATAAATTCCTGTTCCCGGATCCCCCTTGCGGCTGCCAATTGCGGTGTTATACCGGTAATGAGACAAGCTTGTGGATGAGGAAGGATATCTTTTGGTGGCAGACTATACAGGTTTAGCGGTGTATCAACCTCCTCAAGCTCCAAATTGGTGCGAAGACCGGCAAACTGTACCGGCCGATCAAAACGTGGATTCAGGCCTGACGTTTCATAGTCATGCCAGTAGAGTGTGTTCATCATCTGCGGTGCAATCAGCTCTGTTGGACTTCATGTAGGAACTGGTATTGGTGGCCTGGAATCGTCTGGTACCGAAATACTAAAGTTGAGACCGGTCACGAGCTCGGCTAAAAGTTGGTCTTCTACCGATATACGGCCCGCCAGCACCTCCCCAAGAGTCGAAAGATCCTGTTGCAGAGAAAAATGATCCGTTGACTGGGCATAGCGGTCACTGAAACTGACGACCTTACTCGTAGATTCCAGAATCTGCGGGTAAAGTGATTTGGCCAAATATTGGACCCGCTGACGACGTTCTCCACCTTTGATAATCCGGTCATACAAGGCAAAGTGTCCCGTGGCCACATAATCCACAAGATTCTGGCAAAATCGATGCAACAGGTCGGCAGTAGTGCCATTTTCTTGTACACAAACGTCGCTGATCTGACAATATTGCAGCAATAACCTGGCCCGCTGCTGCAGCAAATCCTGGCAGACTTTTTTGGAACCACTACGACGTTGTGGTGAACGACTTTCCATCGTGACCTCCTCTTCTGGAATCCGGTTGTTTCCAGGAGGCTGTCCAAAAACAAGGGGCCAACCGGGTTTGTTGCTCCTGCAAATCCGCTTTACCTTGCTACAATTCCAGTTCCTGGACAGCTTCCTGGTGTAACCCTACCATCAGCAACAATTTCTGGCAATCTTTAGCCATATCATGCAACAGCGTTCATCTATCCGAAAATATAAATATATTTCCTCCCGATTGCTTATTATGTTTAACAATCAGGGCATGATATTCGTTGTACAGGTTGGCATCTGGCGGAAGAGCATTCTCAAACAGTTGCTGTAACCGTGCATAGGAAATAGCTGGATTACACCAGCCAAGCTGTACAGCAAGACGGCGGGTATAGGTATCAATCACAAATATTGGGCGCTTGCAGGCGTACAGCAAAATGCAGTCGGCAGTTTCCGGGCCGATTCCCGGAAGATCCAGTAGTCGTTTGCGAATGTCCATCATGGGCAACTTTGTAAGGCCCGCAAAACCATCCTGATCCAGCAACCAACGACTGAAGTACTGTATCCTTCGCGCTTTTTGGGTATAAAACCCGGCTGGACGGATGAATTGCTGCAACGTCGCCAAATCCATATCAGCTAAATCTTGTGGCTGCAATAATTCCTTCTCCCGTAACGTTGCCAACGCCAGCTCGGCATTATGCCAGCGGGTTGCCTGCGTCAGGATTGCTCCGACAGCCATTTCAAAGGAAGTATCTGCAGGCCACCAATGCTGTGGGCCGTGTTGTTGTAGCAGGGCGTCATAAACCGCCATAACAGTGTATGTTGTGCTCAACGGCTTATTGGTGATCGTTGCGGTGATCATTGCGGTGATCATTGCATGGCTAGATTATTGATCCTAGCGGCATCCAGCTCCAGGAACTGCCCGGGAGCAAGTTTTTTTGGTAATACCAGTGTCCCATAACGAATTCGTATCAAGCGACTGACCGTGCAATCTACCAGCTGCCACAACCGTCTGACTTCGCGATAACGTCCTTCACGTAATACCACCTGGTACCATTGATTGCTACCTTTATGATGCTCGCTGTTGGTTTTTTGAATACCGCAAAAACGAGCAAGATATCCATCCAGCAACATACCTTGGCGTAATTTTTCAAGCACATCTTTATTGATCCGGCCACGTACACGACACAGGTATTCACGCTCAATCTGTGAGGAGGGATGCATCATTCGATTTGCGAATTGCCCATCCGTGGTCAACAGCAATAGCCCCGAAGTATTGAAATCCAGACGCCCAATCGATATCCAGCGCGCACTACGCAAGGGTGGTAATCCAGAAAAAATGGTTGGTCGGCCCTTGGGATCATCGCGACTGCAAATTTGACCCACGGCTTTGTGGTAAAGCAATACACGTCTACGGGTGTTTTGCAATGCTGTTAGCGGTCGTTGGTCGAGTTCGATACGGTCATGAACGGTTACTCGCAATCCTGGCTTGGCAAGTTGCCCGTTAACCCGAATACGACCCTCACCAATCCAGCGTTCAATCTCGCGCCGTGAGCCAAGCCCACGGGCAGCAAGTATTTTTTGTAACCGCTCACCACGTTCCGTGGTATCGGCATGGCCCACTATGCTGTGCCTGACCGGGGTTTTGGCAGTCGCCCGGCTTGTGCTAGAGTGCGGCATTTTTTTCATCCATCGCTCCGTCAACAGCCGATGGTACCGCAGTCCCGATATCTATACTGACATCGTGGGTTCGCAAATTAAGCTCAAGAGCAATTTCTTCAGGGTCACGCGGCTCCCGAAGTTGCGGCAATTCCTGCAATGAAGTCAATCCAAAATAGGCCAGAAACCCTTGTGTTGTGCCGAATAATCCCGGTCGACCCGGAACATCTCGATAGCCGATTTGCTGGATCCAGTCACGCTGCAGCAGGGTTCGAATCGTCTCGGAACTGACACTGACACCACGGATTTCCTCGATATCACCACGGCTGACCGGTTGATGATAGGCAATAATGGCCAACGTTTCCAACAAGGCACGTGAATAACGTGGTGCTCTACCCTCTGTCATGCGCCGCAGCCAGGGTGCCAATTGTACCCTGGACTGGTAGTGAAAGCGGTCTCCGCGTTGTACCAACTCCACGCCTCGATCTTGATAATCTGCCATCAATTCGGTCAGAATTTCCTGAATCTCATTTTTTGCTGGCCGTTCCTGTTCGGTAAAAAGCTTTTGCAATCGCTCAATAGCCAAAGGTTCATCAGCAGTCAAGAGTGCGGCTTCGAGGATATTCTTGAGGGTAATACTTTCCACTAACCTGCTCCACGAGACTGTACATTGATGGTTGAAAAATGGCTCTCCTGGACCACGCTGACTGTCTGGTCCCTGAGTAGTTCCAATATAGCGACAAAACTAACCACCAGGCCGGTACGACCTTCGGTTGACTCAAACAATTGATCAAGCCGCAGAAAACCCTGATCCTGCAACAGCCTGAGAATCCGTGTCATCCGCTCACGCACAGACAGTGATTCGATACCTACCCGAAAACTTTGCTGATGTAAAGAATTGGCCAGGATACTACGCATAGCATCACGAAGTTGGTTCAGCTGCACCTGTGGCAAACGTCGCGGAGGCGTTGGATCATGTTTTGGCACTGCCAGTACGAAGAAATCCCTACCCTGTCTGGGACGCTCATCCATCTGTGCCGCAGCTTCGCGAATTCGCTCGTACTGTTGTAAGCGCCGAACTAATGCCTGCCTGGGATCTTCCTCCAACGTCTCTTCACTGGCGACGGGACTGGGTAGCAACATTCGGGATTTAATTTCAGCCAACATGGCCGCCATGACCAGATATTCTGCTGCCAAATCCAGTCGCAGGGTCTTCATCAGCTCAACATATTCCATATATTGGCGGGTAATTTCAGCCACAGGAATATCCAGAATATCCAGATTATGGCGTCGTATCAGGTATAACAGTAAATCCAGTGGCCCCTCAAAGGTGTCCAGAAAAATCTCCAACGCCTGTGGTGGAATATACAGATCTTCCGGTAGTTGGTTTAGCACCTTGCCGGCAACCTTTGCCTTGATACCCGGGCCTATGGATACGGGGATTTCGATTTGTTGCTTCACAAGAAGACTCGACGCTTGCTGTACGGATGGCATCCCACCTTAACAGGTTGTTGAAAAAGTCTCAGGTGAGTGCGAGGCAAGGTAATAAACCGAGTAAAAGTGCAGTGTACGGGTGCGTACATGAGCATTTTCCAATAACCCGTTAATAGTAATCTGTACCAACACAATGCCGCACCTCCTCCATCGTATCTTCGGCAACTTCCCGGGCACGTTCACAGCCATCGGCAATGATATTGCGTACCAGAGTGGGATCGGCCGAATATTCTTTGGCCCGGCGGTGATTCTCGTGCTGTTCAGCAATAATGACCTCGATCAATGACTGCTTACAATCCAGGCAACCAATCCCTGCTGTGGTGCACCCTTCGATCACCCACGCCTTGGTATCCGGGAGGGAATACACTTCATGCAATTGCCAGACAGGACATTTTTCCGGATTTCCCGGATCATTGCGCCTTACCCGTGCCGGATCAGTGGGCATGGCCCGTAATGCTTTGGTGACCCGATCCGGATCATCACGCAAGGCAATGGCATTACCATAAGATTTGGACATTTTCTGACCATCAAGACCCGGTAATTTGGGGCTTTGGGTCAACCGTGCATCCGGCTCCTGTAGAATGATACGACCTCCTCCCTCCAGATAGCCGTAGAGGCGTTCCCGATCACCCAGGGTGATATTATGTTGTGCGTCGAGTAGTGCATGGGCACGCTCAATCGCCTCGCTGTCACCTTGCTCGGTATAGGCGGTGCGAAGCTGCCGGTACAGCCTGGCTGCTTTTTTACCCATTTTTTGAATCGCCCGTTCGGCTTTTTCTTCGTACCCCTCTTCTCGCCCATAAAGATAGTTGAAACGTCGTGCGATTTCCCGGGTTAATTCGATGTGTGGGACCTGATCCTCTCCGACCGGGACCATACTGGCCTGATACATGAGGATATCTGCGGCCTGAAGCACCGGATAACCAAGAAACCCGTGGGTAGCCAACTCTCTCTCCTTAAGCTTTTCCTGCTGATCCTTATAAGAAGGTACACGTTCCAGCCAACTCAGAGGCGTTATCATCGACAGTAACAGATTCAGTTCGGCATGCTGGGGTACCTGGGACTGAATAAACAAGGTAGCCCGTCCCGGATCAACACCGCACGCCAACCAGTCGATCACCATATCCCAAACATGTTCATTCAGAGATTTAGGATCATCGTAATGCGTGGTCAGAGCATGCCAGTCGGCAACAAAAAAGAAACATTCATATTCTTGTTGTAATTTAACCCAATTTTTTAGCACCCCATGGTAGTGGCCCAAATGCAATCTTCCAGTGGGTCGCATCCCCGACACAACCCTCATCTGTTGACCAGGTACACTCATAACGTAATAATCTCCTAGCGAAATTGTCCAAACACTTGCTCAACCGGGCCCCTGCCCTGTCGCAATACCTGCGGTGTAGCTGTACTCAAATCAATAACTGTGCTGGGTTCAATACCACAGAAACCACCGTCTATCACCAGTTCGAGTTCACTTTCCAACTGCTGACGGATCTCTTCCGGGTTATTCAATGGCCGTAGATGACCGGGCAACAGTAACGTAGTGCTGTTGAGCGGCTCTCCCAACACCCCCAGTAATTGCTGCACCAGCTCAGAACTCGGAATTCGAATTCCAATCGTCTTGCGCTTCGCCGTCTTCAAGTGTCGAGGTACTTCACGTGTTGCCGGAAGAATAAAGGTATAGGGCCCCGGCGTACAGCTGCGTAATAACCGATAGGACTGGTTGCTAATTTTTACATATGGGCTAACTTCAGCCAGATTTCGACAAACCAAGCTAAAATTATGATTTTCATTCAAACGTCTAATCTTACGCAAACGATCCAGCGCTACTTTCGAGCCCAGCAGGCAACCCAAGGCGTAGCATGAGTCCGTAGGATAAGCGATAATACCACCATCGTGCAGAATCTCTACTGCTCTGCGTAGTAGACGCTGCTGTGGATTTCGAGGATGGATGGAGAAAAATTGTGCCACTTCAGATCACTTCTCGCTCAGGTTCTGTCGACAACCACTCCAGACGCTGACCTAAACAGGCAGGCAACAATGCAGTAGCCGGACCGTGCCCGGGAATCACGACAGTGGGGGTAATATCGAGCAGCGGTTCGAGAACAAAACGACGTTGGTACAGGCGTGGATGAGGCACAATCAAACCCTGCTCTTGTATGACGACATCACCATAAAGTAATAAATCCAGGTCGATCACTCTGGGCCCATCCTGCAGCAATCGAACCCGCCCGAGCTGCTTCTCAAGCACGAGTAACTCCTGCAACAGGGTGTGGGCTGTCAGAGTTGTGGTAATTTTGCAGACTGCATTCACAAAGTCGGGCTGTGACTGCACGCCTCCTTGCGGTGCGGAACACACAAACCGTGAAACCTGTTGCAGCTGTAGTCGTGGCAGTAACGATATCTCCCGTAAGGCCAGCCCTATTTGCCGCTCTGGTATACACAGATTGGAGCCCAATCCAAGATAGGCGATAGCCGCCTGGTGTCGCATCTCCAGTACTCAGTTACTGGTGCCCTGTTGCTTGCTACGGGATCGGTAGCGGGAGCGGGTTCGTGATCGACGTGGTCTGCCTTTGTTCCCACGATTTTTATTAGGTTTATGTTCGGCACGTTGTCCACTGCCACTTTCCCGGCACATCGCCGAACGCTGTTCCTCATCGGCTGATTGCCAACGATCCCACCAGTCGACATGGCTTTGATCAAGCTCACCGATGTTGGCTCGAAGTTGCATAAAATCGTACGCTGCGCGAAAGCGTTTGTCTTGATACAAACTCCGGACCTGATTGGGTCTACGTTGTTCCAGTTTGCGCTGCATTCCCCAGATTTCCCGTACCGGCCCGGATACTCTACGTGGAATCACCGTACATTGGCACTGTTCAGATAAAACGCTATCTTCCGCCTTGCTGAATGCGTCCAGTGCGGTCATACCACGATCTTCAGCATCGCGTCGCAATATACACAACGACTCCCATAACAGAGCAGCAAATAGGAAGGCTGGAATCACCGGCTTGCCCTGTTTTACTCGTTTATCGGTATTGGCCAGAGCAGTAATGATAATAGATCGATAATCCGGATCACGTGCCTCGAATATATCCAGGGCTTCTTCACTCAAGGGTAATAAAAACTGCAGCAAACCATTTTTCCTCAGCATGGAAAAGGTTGTTACCGCGGCACCGCTATGAAACAGCTTCAGGACCTCATCGAACAAACGTGCGGGTGAAACATATGCAAGAAGGTGGGATAATTTTGGTAACAGGCTTAAGCTCTCAGGTTCCAGAACAAACCCCAGCTTGGCAGCAAAACGAACAGCACGTAACATCCGTACCGGGTCTTCACGAAAACGCCGTTGCGAGTCACCGATTACACGAATGATGCGAGCCTGTATATCCTCAACTCCACCGGTATAATCAATCACCACTTCTGAGGCCGGATCGTAATATAAAGCATTCATGGAAAAATCACGGCGCAGTGCATCTTCAGGCTGATTACCATATACATTATCACGTAATATCATGCCATATTCGGCTACACTATGTTCAGTGGCCTGGCCGTCCTGGATAGTCTCCGGCTCTTGTGCCGTGACCACCATATCTTCATCATCATCCTCATCGTCATCGTCATACTGACCACGATAGGTTGCCACCTCAATGATTTCACGACCAAAACGAACATGTGCCAATCGAAAACGACGACCGATCAGACGGGTTTGACGAAAAACTTTTTTTACTTCTTCAGGATGAGCATCCGTTGCTACATCAAAATCTTTCGGCTCACGTTCCAACAATAAATCACGCACACAACCGCCGACCAACAATGCCTCATAGCCCGCTTCGCGTAATCCACTACATACCTTTAATGCATTGACACTAATCTGATTTTTCTGAATATTGTGCTGCTTATTACCGTATTGAGTTGGTTCGATAACCTCCTCAGTTTCAACTAATGTCTGTTCTGACATTTTTTCCATTCGAATTTCTGTCCTCTAAGTCGGAAGCTAAACATCATCCACTGGTACCGTTAAGGCCTCGGTATTCCCTATATTCCTTATCCGTAGGCCTGAATCCATGGGAATGACATATGGGCTCAGCATGGCCACGCCCTCTACCAACGATGCACAAGTGTGCGGTAGAGTTAGGCCTTATTGTCACAACCAGATACCCGATGGCATCAAAATAACGGTCTATCGCCAAATTCAGTTCCGACGATGGTCGCCAAGCTTCGAAACGCTGCCGATGCACGCTGCCTCGATCACCTGAACCCTTATACGTGTGCGCAACATCTGTTATGCAACACGCCCCTCAGATTGCAAGCTGACCCATGGTCTGTCAACCATACCCATCTTCACCCCCACCCAGAAACTGCAGCTTTCGCATACATGAACATGGAGCAATCTATGTCGAATATGATACCATACCGGCCGCGAAAGGATAGCCCCCAATGGCGGCTCTGTTCCGTGCTCCCTTCGTCTAGCGGTTAGGACACCGGCCTCTCACGCCGGTAACAGGAGTTCGATTCTCCTAGGGAGCGCCATACCACGGTAGTATTACCATGGCATTAGAGTCGACTGCGCAAAACTAACAGTGTCCGGAGTTCGTAACCTTGATTGAGCGGTATGCCTACAAGCAATAAATTTGCCCGTGTTGGAATCGCCCTGGTGATTGCGTCTGTAGTTACAGCCGTACTGTCACCAATTGGTAACCGTAGCGGCTGGTGGGGTTATGGTGGTGCTGTCGAGGTATTGACCTGGGCCGGCTATGGTGGTTTAGTGGCCACCGCGGTGTGTCTGGCAGGTTTATTGGTGGCCATCAGGAGCCATAGCGGCATGCTACCCAGCCTATTAGGTTTACTGATCATGGTGCCCGTGCTGTTATTTTTACAATACTGGCATAACGCCAAGAATACGCTGCCACCCATTCATGACATCAGCACCGATGTTGTGGATGCCCCGGATTTCTGGGTGGCGCCGAATTCAAACTTGTATGGTGGTTCCAAAGAAGCTGCCATGCAACAACAAGCGTACCCGGACATCAAACCCCTGTTCCTGCCAATTGCCACGGCCAGGGCCTTCGCCCTGGCCAAACAGGCTATCGTTGATACCGGATGGAAAATATTCGATATGGACCCTGAAAATGGTCGTATTGAAGCCACCGAAAAAACCTTCTGGTTCGGTTACAGTGATGACATTGTGGTACGCATTAGCCAAGGCAATAGACCAAACGGGAGTCGTATTGATGTGCGTTCCAGTTCCCGTTTTGGTAGTGGCACCGATGGTGGCACCAATGCCAGGAGGGTCAGAAAAATACTCGATGCCATTCGATCAAAATATTCATCTGACTAAAAAAACAAACATGAACCTACGGCACGAGCACTACGAGCGCAAAGGTGTGCCGCCTGTAGGAGCAACAATCCGCCTTCCCTCGCTACAGCCCCTATTCTCGGACAGCTTCCTGGCAACATTCAGGAAAACCTTGTACCGATCAGGAATTTAATGCCTCAAGTGCAGGCACATAATCATAGCCCAGATCTTGTGCTACAACTTCACAAGTGACCCTACCGGTGAATACGTTGAGGCCATTACGGAGGTGTTCGTCATCCAGCATCGCCTGCCGGTAACCCTTGTCGGCCAATGTCAATAAATAAGGTAATGTGGCATTATTAAGTGCGTAGGTTGAGGTTCGCGGCACTCCGCCGGGCATGTTGGCCACACAATAATGCACCACATTATCGATCACGTAGGTTGGATTATCATGGGTGGTCGGTTTTGAGGTTTCACAGCAGCCACCCTGGTCAATGGCAACATCGACGATTACTGCCCCGGGTTTCATATTGCTGACCATTTCAGCAGTCACCAATTTTGGTGCCTTATCCCCAGGAATCAGCACCCCACCGATCACAACATCGGCCTCCAGCACATGCTGCTCAAGGGCATCAGCCGTCGAAAATACCGAATTAGTGTTGCGTCCGAACTGCACCCAATGCCGATCCAGCGCCTCCATGCTGCGATCAAGCACCCAGACGTCAGCGCCCAGGCCGACCGCCATATGTGCGGCATGTGTACCCACCACACCGGCGCCCAGGATCACCACTTTGGCCGGATCGACACCCGGTACACCTCCGAGCAACATGCCCAGACCACCGTGCGGGTGTTCCAGACAATAGGCCGCAGCTTGAATCGACATTCTGCCGGCTACTTTGGACATCGGTGCCAGCAACGGCAGGCCACCATGTGCTGAGGTGACCGTTTCATAGGCAATACAGATAGCACCACTGTCTACCAGCTCGCGGGTCTGCTCCGGATCTGGCGCCAGATGCAGGTAGGTATACAACACCTGGCCTTCACGCAACTGTGCTCGTTCTACAGCCTGTGGTTCCTTGACTTTGACTACGATCTCGGCTTCTGCAAATACCTCGGCGGCGCTATCAACCACTGTAGCGCCGGCCGCCTTATAGATATCGTTGGTAGCACCAATGCCCTCACCTGCCATGGTTTCAACCATAACCGCATGTCCATGAGCTACCGCTTCACGAACGCTGGCAGGAGACATCCCAACGCGATACTCATGATTCTTGATTTCCTTAGGCACACCGATCAACATAATTCAACTCCTTACAAGTCGTAACACGCCGTTCCGGATTGAACGATTGTCAATATAATACGTGCTGCATTTTACACTTCCAAGCCTGAACTATGCGTGTTGGCCAGACAAAATAATAGGGCCAGAACAGGCCAGATGATCATTCCACACTATTTATAACCGATACTGCTTCCCTGAAGGCTGTCCGAGAATGGCAGCCGTTGTATCCGTATTGCTCAAGAATACACATTCCAGCAACCATACCAGCATGGCCTGCCATGAACAGGGCAATTATGAATATCGTTCACAAAAAATATTTGGACAAGATCAATAAATAAGCGTATTTTGTGATGGTGATCTTGAAGTGAGCCTTATTCAAAGAACAATGAAATGCCATTTGTAATAAAATCTTTACTCCAAGTCTTGCTTGCATTAAGCCTGCTCTCGCCACTCACTTTTGCAGCACCACCACAGCTGACAGCAACAGAACAACAGTGGCTACAACAACACCCTGTTGTCCGCATGGGTATCGACCCCGGCTATGGCCCTTATTCTTTTATCGACCGGGATGGCACAGTGCGCGGTGTCGCCGTCGACTTTTTACAGCTGTTAAGCGAGCAATTGGGTATTCGTTTTGTACTGACCTCGGATCTTGACTGGAGTGGTTTGATGACTGCGGTGCGGGAACGCAAGTTGGATGCTGTTGCCACCGTAGTGTTACTGCCTGAGCGTAAAAAATTTCTCGCATTTACCGAAATCTATTTACCTACACCGCTGGTTATTCTGACCCGCGATACGACCCCCCAACTCAAATTTCTACAGCAATTGGAGCGCATGAAACTGGCCTTGGTGAAGGGATATTCTTCCAGCAAGCAACTACTACAGCGCTATCCTGAACTCAAGCCACTCTTTGTCAAGAAGCCGCTCGAAGGTCTGCAAGCCGTGGCACTCGGGAAAGCCGATGCTTATGTCGGTGTGCTCGGTGTCAACAGCTTCCTGGCACACCGAAATGGTATCAGTGGTTTGAAGATCAACGCCGCCTTCGATATGACCGACAATGGGCAAACCATTGCGGTGCGCAAGGACTGGGCGCCGCTGGCCCATATTCTGGATAAAGGACTAAAAGCGATCACCACTGAACAACGTGACGCTATCTTCAATCGCTGGTTGCCATTACAGGCCGGACAAATTGCCCGTCTCAATAACCCTTCGCTGGCAACTCGCCTATTCCCCTGGTTACTGGGCTTGCTGGTGATTGCCCTTGTCGGCTACCTGTTGGTGCTGTTTTGGAACCGACAATTGCAGCAAAGCTTGCGCAAACGCCTCAGCGAACTGGCACAACAACACCAGGAAATTGATCGCCTAAATGGTTTGCTTAATGCCATGGTTGCCGCCTCTTCGGATGCTATTTATGTTAAGAACACTGCAGGGATTTATCAATTCTGTAACAAAGCCCTGACGGAGTTTCTTGACAAACCGCTGGACCAGATTATTGGCAAAGATGACTACGCCTTGTTTTCCCGGCAGTTGGCCGAACAATTTCATGCAGATGATCAAAAAATCATGGCACTTGAAAAGCCGATTACCTACGAAGAACTGGCCATTCGACCCAATGGGGAAACCTTGCCTTATCTGATCATCAAGGGCCCATTGAGGATCAACAACCAATTGGTTGGCCTTTTCGGCATTGCCCGGGATATCTCCGAGCTCAAGCAGACACAGCGGCAGCTGGAGCATGCCTGTGATGAACTGGAGCAACGCGTCAAGGACCGTACCCGGCAACTGGAACAGACCAACAAGGAACTGGAAACCTTCAGTTACACGGTTTCTCATGATCTGAAGGCACCACTGCGCGGCATTGATGGGTACAGCCGCTTGCTGTTAGAAGACCATGCCGATCAACTCAATGAGGAGGGGCAACTGTTCCTGAGCCGTTTGCTCGCCGGTGCCGAACAGATGTCTCAGTTGATTGATGACCTGCTGGCTTACTCGCGATTGGAGCGACAATCACTGCGGCCACAAAAGATCGTCTTGGCCTCGGTGCTCGAACGCGTACAGAATGAATTTTCTGAAGAGCTCAAGACTGTCCATCTGCAAGCAGCGATGACTTCTATTGAGCTACATGTCGACGCTGATGCACTAACCTTGATTCTGCGCAATCTACTGGACAATGCCATTAAGTTCAGTCGCACATCCCATTTGCCGACAATTACCATCGACGCCACACTGTCGGAGCATAAGCTGCTACTGAGTATCCGGGATAACGGAATTGGTTTCGATATGCAGTTTCATGACCGTATTTTTGAAATCTTCCAGCGTCTGCAACGAGCTGAAGACTACCCGGGTACGGGTGTCGGCCTAGCCATCTCGATGAAGGCAACACATCGGTTGGGTGGCCAATTATATGCAGAGAGCACACCCGGTGAGGGTGCGATATTTTATCTGGAGCTTCCGCAATGACCCATGAAACCCAATACCGCCCGATACTGCTGGTTGAAGATAATCCGGTCGACCTCGACCTGACGTTGCGGGCACTGGCCCGGCGTAAATTACGCAACCCTATCGAAGTGGCTCGTGACGGTGAAGAGGCCCTGGCATGGCTACCCCGTTGGGAACGTGGTGAAGCTGTGCCGATTGTGATTCTGCTGGATCTGAAATTACCCCGGATCGATGGTTTGGAAGTATTGCGTCAACTGCGTGAACATCCTCTGGGTCAGACTATCCCGGTCGTGGTACTGACTTCTTCCAGTGAAGACAAAGACATCCAGGCTGCCTATTTATTGCACGCCAACTCCTATATTGTAAAACCCGTTAACTTTGACAAATTCATGGAGGTAGCCAGCCAGATTGAACTGTACTGGGCGTTAATCAATCACCCTCCCGGGAATGGGCATGCACCTGCTGCACGTTGAAGACAATCCGATCGATGCCGATCTTACCCGACGTCTGTTACAACGATCGACTCCAGACCTCGAACTAACACTGGCACAAAGTTTACGGGAAGCCCGTCACATCCTGCGAAAGGATCCATCTCGGTTTGACCTGGTACTGATTGATTTGCGATTGCCTGACGGCAGTGGCCTGGAATTGTTGCAATTCATTCGGGAACAACAATGGCCTATGGCTGTGGTAATTCTAACCGGCTCCGGTGATCAGCAAACAGTGCTGACCGCCCTCAAAAGTGGTGCTGATGACTATCTTGTCAAGCAGAACAGGCCAGACGAACGACTGATCGAAACGTTGAACAACGCCTTGTCACATTTTCAACAACACAGCCGCTTTTCAAGTCGGCCGCTGCAGGTTCTTTATGCTGAGCACAGTCGTATTGATATCGACCTCACGACTCGCCACCTGGAAAAACACGCCCCGTATATCCATCTAACTGTGGTGACAGATGCGACCCAGGTTTTTGAACTCCTGCCCGCCACCCCGGATCAACCCTGTACGTATGATCTGTTGCTGCTCGATTACCGCTTGCCAACACTTGATGCGCTGCAGATCGCCAAGGAACTGCGTCAGCACCGCAAGCTCGATATTCCCATTGTCATGGTCACCAGCCACAACATTGAGGATCTGGCTGTACAGGCCTTGCGGCTGGGCATCAATGATTACCTTATCAAGCATGCCAACTATCTGCACGAACTACCGGCCACCCTTGAAAAAGTACAACGAGAGGTTGCTCTGAAGCGCGAGCACAAGCAGCTGCAACGAACCTCGGCCCAGCTCAGTCATTTGGTCAACTCCAGCTCGGTCATACTGTACTCCCTGCGGTTTACAAACGGTGTATTAGTTCCCGACTGGGTTAGCAGCAATACCCAACAGCTACTCGGTTACAGTGAGCAGGAAGTTCTGCATAAAGACTGGTGGCAAGCACACCTGTACCCAGAAGATCGACAAAAAACGCTGGCGCGTCAAACGCAGTTGTCTAATCAGGGGCAACTCAAACACGACTACCGATTGATTACCAAAACAGGTGAGGTGCTTTGGATTCACGATGAAATCAAACTACAATGCAATGATCAGGGTGAAATCCTTGCGGCACACGGGATATGGCGTGATATCTCCATACAGAAGCGTATCGAACAAGCCCGGCAACTACGAATCGATATTCTTGATCAGCTGAATGAAGATCTGTCGTTAGCCGACATCATGGACACCATTGCTCGGCGCCTGGAACAAATGCAACCTGCGATGCATGTTTCCATTCTTTTGCTGGATCGGCAAAAGAACAGCCTTAGCAGTATCGCTTCACCCAGTTTGCCAGCTGCCTATTGTGCCGCAATAAACAATTTACCAGCGGCTTTTGGGGTTGGCTCATGTGGCACTGCAGCAGCATCCGGTGAAACTGTCATTGTCAAAGACATTACCGTGCACCCTTTTTGGAAGGG
>ENA-ORDP01000267-ORDP01000267.1-marine-sediment-metagenome-genome-assembly--contig:-NODE-267-length-35160-cov-7.601396_pt1 | contig 35160 bp, 35 predicted proteins | sample MGYA00248627_ERZ508539 | MGnify/ENA primary metagenome ERZ508539 (study PRJEB26208, sample SAMN05571518) | marine sediment metagenome | biome: deep sea; feature: Hydrothermal vent; material... | reverse complement strand
ACATTCACCGGGATACGATCGAGCCGCCGGAGCTGGTGCGCGATCGCATCCTCTATGCGGTCCAGGTGCTGGGCGATCCGGGGCGGATCTCACCGTCACCCGACTGTGGCCTGCGCACGCGCAGCTGGGAAGTCTCTTATCAGAAACTGCGTAATTTGATCGAGGGAACCCGCCTGGCCGAGGTGGCGCTTCAGTAGGTGATGGTTTCCGTGGCCGGGCACGCTTGCGCGCTAGGCTGTCGGCTGCAAAGAGCGCACCGCCACAATGTCCGTGGGTTCAACCTTGCGCAGATCTTTGACATGCAACGTCACCACAGCCTGGGTCTGGCCTGCGGCGGTGACGAACTCGACCTCCACCCCGTCGGGTTCATATCGCTCGACCACGGTGCCGAGGTCCCCCTGTTTCAGCCCATGCTGAGGAAGATCGTGCTCCAAGACCACAGTTTCTAGCAGTTCAAAGTGTATTACGCACCTCTTGTTCGCCCGACTATGGCTGCTCACAAGGCTGAACCCACACGATACGCCAAGCTCCACCGGCAAGCCCACGCGGAAGGACTTCGCCTGAGGCGGTCTCGTAGATCAAGCGAAACATGTAATAGCATGGGTGCTCGCTTGCGGGATTCACGATGACCCTCACCTGCGTGATTGCGGCGGCCTGGTCGTCGATGTGGTCGACTAGATACGAGTCCACGCTCACTCCTCCCAGCATCATTCGCACATCTCCCGCGTGTCGCCCGGACTGTGGGTCATCAGCTGCCCAGTAGAGTTTGGCCATCCCTCCGTAGTTGCGCACAGTCCACAGGGCCAGGAACATCAGGACGCTCTCCTCAGGCGTTCCAGGGTCTGCTGACCATTCGCGGTTGATGGCTTCCAGCTGCTCTGGCCGAATCTCCCTAGCGGACCACTCCGCGGTTGCCTGCTTCATGCGTTGGTTCTCAGCAAGCTGTGCAGCGAGCTCGCGCAGCGATGGAACACGAGTCTCCTCAGCGAACCGCTCTCGGCGCTGGGTTTCGGATTTCTTGTCCGCAATCCAGTCGGCGACAACGAAGAGGAAACACCAGCACTTCGCCGCGACGGTTTCGTTGTCGTAACCAAGATCCATCCCGTGGAGGATTCCGTTTCTGTAGGGGAGCAGGATTGGCTCGGTGCGGGTCTTGCGACGACTCTGCTGGAAGATCGACTTGATGTCGTTGATTGCACCATCAGCTGTTGTGATGCTGTCCCAGACATCAAGATCGAGTGTCTGAGCGTGAAACCCTTTGCCGACGGTGTCATTGACCGCGCCGTCGATGAGCATCAGAAGCAAGGGGACGACGGCATGGTACCTGCCAGCTTGGTAGTCAGCGAATGCCAGGTCTATCAGGCGGCGCCGGACTCTCAATTCCTCGACGCCGTTCAAGAAGAACAACCGATCACCAATGCTGTTCGGTCCGAAATACTGCAGCAGGACGCCGGTTGCGACCTCTGGACCATTCGTTTCGTATTCGTCCACAGCCCGCTTCATGATAGTGAAGTCGAGATGACCATGCGCTAGCCAGCCATCTTTCGAGAAGTACTGATTGAAGCGCTCCGGGTAGTCCGCAAGCTCCCGCATCTGCGCACGAATCTCATCCATTTGCTGTTGGAGCCCTGCCAGCGCTCGACTGCCCAAACCAATCCGACGGAGCATTCTGTTAGCGTGGAGAATAAGGTCAAAGCCACGCATTTGCTCATCAAGGTGTCTGAAGCTGGGAGTCTCGTCGATGCCCACTGACTCATTCCTCCAGTTCTGGCGAACCATTAATTCACTTGCCATATTGCCCTGATAACGATATATGGATAGAGTTTTCAGGCAGTTTTGCCCAATACCCAGTATCAGCGATCTCCAGATATCATTATAGGGATATTATATACCTGACGCGGCGAAAAGTCAACCTCCGCAAAGTGCTCCGTCTACACCACCTCTCATTATACTCCATTGCGGCCTCTATTTGGGAAATCCGGGATAAGAGGGCTCGACCTACGGATTCGAACCACGCTCCTCTACAGCTCACCGGGCAAAACTCACCGCCCCGGAGGTAAGGTACGAGGACAAAACCCCGATGATGATGGGATTGTATCCCATATCAGGGTGCATCCTGCATCGGTCAAGCCCCCACAACCAATCCTCACCATGAAACGACCAGCGTGAAGAAAACGTGAAATCCTGAAAGCCTTGAGTTGATACCGGTTCCGAAGGCTTGTATTTGACAGGGTGAGCCGATCCGTCGTATAGTGACACCGGTAGCGCCGGCCAGGGGGTGCCAACAAGAGTATGATCGTCAGAGATAGCTTAAAATCTTATTGAGGTGATCTAATCTTGGCAACTAGCACAGGAGAAGCGACGATCGACGAGTATCTCAAGCAACTCTCGGCGAAGAGCCCTACGCCGGGGGGCGGGAGCGCAGCGGCGATCGCCGGCAGCTTGGGCGCCGCGCTGGTAGACCTGGTCAGCCGGCTGACCATGGACAAGAAGGGCTATGAGAGCGTGGCCGAGGAGATGAGGCAACTGGAGGCCGAGGCGCGCGAGCTGCGCGATCGTCTAGTAGCCTTGGCTGATGAGGACAGCACCTCTTTTCAGGGCGTTTTGGCCGCCTATCGGCTGCCTAAGGGCACTGCCGAGGAGCGTGAGAAGCGTGCTGAAGCGATAGAGTCGGCGCTCAAGCGGGCCACCGAGGTGCCTTTCAAGACGGCGGAGGCCTGCCGGGCGGTGCTTGGGATCGCCGAGCGGGTGGCCGAGAAGGGCAATCGCAACGCGGTGAGCGATGCGGGTGCCGCCTGCTTGCTGGCCGAAGGTGCGGTACACGCCGCGCTGCTCAACGTGGAGACCAACCTCAGCCAGGTCAAGGATGAAAAGTTCCGCCGCGTCTACCACAAGAAGAGCCGGGACCTGGTCAGGCGGGCTCGCACCCACCGCCGGGCCGCCATCACCATCGTCGAGGGCTGGATCAACGAGCAATGACGATGAAATGGGCTCTCTTGTCAGACATCCACAGCAACCTGACCGCCCTGCAGAGGGTGCTCTCCGAGATCGAGCAGTATCGAGTCGATGGGATCGTCTGCCTGGGAGACATCGTGGGCTATGGTGCCCACCCCGACGAGTGTGTGGCTGAAGTTCAGAGATGTGCCACGCTCTGCGTGCGGGGCAATCACGATGCGGGCGCTCTGGGCGAGATCAACATTGACTATTTTAGCGGGCGGGCCCGCCAGGCGATCATTTGGACGCAAGACAAGCTGAGTCCGGCCAGCCGAGCTTATCTCGCTGAGTGTCCCTTGAGAGAGACGCACGAGAATCTGCTGCTGGTCCACGGCAGTCCGCGTGATCCCATTTGGGAGTATATTCTGGACCGCCAGACGGCCTATATAAATTTCCAGGAGAGCGAAGCACAGCTCTGTCTCTTCGGCCACTCGCATATTCCTTCGCTCTTTAGCTGGAGCGGCAGCGAGGTGGGGGGCTTGCGGGCCGTGGGCGACCAGACTCAGCGCTTGGAGGCGGGCGAGCGCTATCTGATCAATCCGGGCAGCGTGGGCCAGCCGCGCGACGGGGACCCCCGGGCCAGCTTTGGCCTGCTCACCCTGGATGAGAACGGCGGCCAGATAGAGTGGCACCGAGTGACCTACGATATTGAGCGCACACGCCAAGAGATCCGGCAGGCCGGGCTGCCCTCGGAGCTGGGCGACCGCTTGCTCTCCGGGGTATGAGCCAGATGAGCGAGCGGTGCGAGCGAGAGGATTGGCTGGAGCTGGCGGAGCGCGCGGCGCGGCTGGGCGGTGAGATCCTGGGTGAGGGCTTTGGTCACGTGGGGCAGATCGGCTTCAAGTCCAGCCACATGGACCTGGTGACCGAGTTCGACCGGCGCTCTGAAGAGGCGATAGTCGAGCTGCTGCAACGCGAGTGTCCGGAGCACGGCCTGCTGGCCGAGGAGCGCGGCTCCCGCCGGGGGGAGGCCGAGTATCTTTGGGTAGTTGATCCCTTGGACGGCACGATGAACTATGCGCACGCTTATCCGCTCTTTGCCGTCTCGATAGCGCTGGTGCGCGCCGGGCGACCGGAGGTCGGCGTGGTCTATGCGCCGATCTTGGGCGAGCTTTTCACCGCCGAGCGCGGAGCGGGCGCTTTTCTCAATGGACAGCGGATCAGCGTCTCGCCGACGCCAACATTAAAGCAGAGCCTGTTGGGCACCGGTTTTCCGATCCTGGAGCATATTGAGGAGAACCTGCCGGCTTTTCGGGCTTTCTTGCCGCTGGCCCAGGGCATCCGGCGGGACGGCTCGGCGGCGCTGGACCTCTGTGCGGTGGCCTGTGGGCGCTTCGACGGCTTCTGGGAGCTGGACCTCAAGCCCTGGGATGTGGCGGCCGGCTGGCTATTGATCACCGAGGCCGGCGGGCGGCTCTCCGACTTCGGCGGCGGCACTTACAAGCTGGGCGATCGCCAACTGCTGGCCTGCAACGGGCGGATTCAGCGGCAGATGATCGAGGTGTTAGGCCGATAGGAGGGACCGTTGGCAAGCGTTCCAGCTCGGCGGCGGATCTTGCACGTGGACATGGATGCGTTCTACGCTTCTGTCGAGCAACGCGACCGACCAGAACTCAGCGGCCGGCCGGTCATCGTGGGCGGATCACCGCGGCGCGGGGTTGTGGCCGCCGCCTCCTATCAGGCGCGCGAGTTTGGCCTGCACAGCGCTATGCCCATCGCCCAGGCCTTGCGACGCTGTCCCCAGGCCGTGCTGGTTCAACCACGTTTTGCGCACTACCGAGATATATCGCGACAGATACGAGCTATCTTCCTCGAGTACACACCCTTAGTCGAGCCGCTGGCCCTCGATGAGGCGTTTTTAGAGCTGAGGGCCGAGCTCTCATGGGATTCGGCCGCCAAACTGGCAGGCCAGCTCAAAGCGAAGATCCGTCAGCAGGTGGCACTGCCCTGCTCGGTGGGAGTCTCAGGCAACAAATTCCTGGCCAAGTTGGGCTCACAATTGGGCAAGCCTGACGGTTTGCTGGTGATAGATCGCCGCAAGGCTCGGGAGATCCTGCCCGCCCTACCGGTCAAGCGGCTCTGGGGCGTGGGTCCGGCCACGGAAAGGAAGCTGCTCGCGCTGGGCTCACGCACCATCGGCGAGCTGCAAAAACTATCACAGGCGGAGCTGGTTCGCCGCTTCGGCGTTCAGGGCGCGCAGCTATACCGGCTGGCGCGAGGTTGCGACGATCGGCCGGTCCGGCCGAAACGCGAGACCAAGTCGGTCAGTCGTGAGACCACCTTTGCTGACGATCTAACCGATCCGACGATGCTCAAGCGAGTGTTATCGCGGCTAGCTGAGCAGGTGGCGCGTGACCTGCGCCAGGCAAAACTAGAGGGACGCACGGTCCAGCTCAAAGTCCGTTTTGCCGACTTTGAGACGATCACCCGCAGCCACACGCTGCCGCTGCCGATATCCAGCACGAAGGCGTTGCAGCGCGAGATTGAGCTGCTCTTTGAGACGAAGGTGACGCTCTCGCTGGGGGTGCGCCTGTTGGGGGTGGGCGTATCCAATCTCAGGCTGTCCGGCACAGGTCAACTGGCGCTTTTCGAGCAGGAGCGCTCTATTCGGACAAACTCCGGCGTTGGACAATAGCAACTTCGAGCGCTATAATGACGGCGATTCCTCGGTAGCTCAATTGGCAGAGCGATCGGCTGTTAACCGATAGGTTGCTGGTTCGAGTCCAGCCCGAGGAGCCAACTTATATTCTACTATGTCTCTTGATCGCCCAACTGCAACAGCGCTCGTCGCACCAACTCTTGAGCCAATTTGACCTTGTAGCCGTTGTCCCGCAAGGGCTCGGCATTGGCTAGCGCTGCCTCGGCCGCTGCCTGAGCCAACTCAGCGCTTAGCTGCTCACCTTGCAAAATTTCTTCGGCGGCCTGGGCCCGCCAGGGGATGGGCGCCACACCGCCCAAGACCAGCCGCGCTCGCTCCACCCGACCCCCTTCGTCCAGTTGCAGGGCCGCAGCCACACCCACCAGGGCGAAGGTCCAGACCGCGCGGTCCATCACCTTGAGGTAAACGCTGCGACTGCCCGCAGCCGGCGCAGGCAGGGAGAGCTCGGCGATCAGCTCGCGCGGCCCCAAGATGGTCGCCCGGCGATGGGCCTCGGAGGGCCGCCGGTAGAGCTCTTCCAGGGCTAAGCTGCCGTCCAGCTCCGGCCCGACCACTCGGACTTGAGCATTTAGCGCGATTAGCGCCGGCGCCAGGTCCGAAGGGTGGACCGAATGGCAGGGTTCTCCCCCTAAAATGGCATGGTAAGCGTTCTCCCCATCGACGGCAAAGCAGCTCTGGCCACCCTTGAGCCAGCAGGGGAAAAGCGCGTTGCGATAGTACCAGCAGCGAGGGCTCTGAGAGAGATTGCCGCCGAGGGTGCCCATCTGGCGCAGTTGCGGCGAGGCGGCCAGGGCGGCCGCCTGAGCCAAGGCCGGATATTTTTCGCCGATGAGCGGATGCTCTTCCAGTTGGGCCAGGCTGACCAGTGCCCCCAGCCGCAGCCCCTCCCGTCGGTCATATTCGATCTGCGACAAGCTGGGGATAGTCTTCAGGTTGACCAGCCGCCGGGGCGAGATGATCCCTTCCTTCATCTCCGCCAACAGGTCGGTCCCCCCGGCGATCGGCTTGGCATCGTCATCCAGCCACTGGATCGCCTGGGCCAGATTGGCGACGCTGACGTGCTCGAAGTTCTTCACAAGTGAATCAGCTCTCTGGGAAAACGGGTCAGCGTCTCGGCGCCATTATCGGTAATTAGTATATCGTCTTCTACGCGCGCTCCCCCTCGACCTGGCAGGTAGATTCCCGGCTCGACGGTGAAGGTCATCCCCGGTTGCAGCGGCTGAGGGTTGCCGGCGATGATGAAGGGCGGCTCATGGACTTCCAAGCCCAGCCCGTGTCCGGTGCGATGGATGAAATATTGCCCATAACCGGCCTGTTCGATCACCTGGCGCGCCGCCCGGTCTACAGTCTCAGCCGGCGTTCCGGGCCGGCAGGCCTGGCGACCGGCGCTGTTGGCCGCTAGCACGAGCTGATAGATTTTTGCCAACTCCGGCTCAAGCTCGCCCAAAGCCACACAGCGGGTGATGTCGCCGGGATAGCCCTCCAGGCTGGCTCCCACGTCGAGGGTGATCAGGTCACCGGGCTGCAGGCGGCGCTCGGAGGGCAGGGCGTGGGGTGAGCCGCCGTTGGGTCCGGAGACCACGATGGGCGTAAACGAGGGCGCTTCGGCCTCGGACTCCAGCAGGGCGCGGAGGAAATATCTGGCCACCTCCCGCTCACTCTGACCGGGCCGGATGCTCTTGATAGTCCGATCTAAAAGCTCTTCGGTGAGGGCGATGGCCCGCCTGAGGGCTGCCAGTTCCTCCGGGTCTTTAATGGAGCGCAGCCGGGCCAGGAGCGCTTCCAGCGAGACCGTTTGACAGCCTGGTGCGACCGCTTCGATGGCGCGCAGCTCCAGGGCACGCAGTTGGTGGTATTCGATGCCCAAGCGCCCGCCGGCCAATTCTAGCTCCTGGGCGATCCGGCCTAGCGCCGCCTGAGGGCCCTGAACGTCTTCATAGGCGTAGAAGCGGGCGGCATCCTGCAGTTGGGCCTCGGCCTGGGGGCGCTCCAGTGCCGGCAGGAGCAAGGTGGGCTCTTGGTCCTGCTGCGCTGAGAAGAAGGCCAGGGCCATCCGCTCGCTGCTGTGCATCTGCAAGCCGGTCAGGTATCTCAGATTGGGGCCGGGCATGATCACCGCGCAGGCCAGACCTTCGTCTTGAAGCTGCTTCCGCAATCTCGCTCGGCGACTCCGGTAGACGCTCATCGCAGGGGAATATAGCCCCTGGCCGGAAGGAAGTCAACAGTGGGGCTCCACGCCTCAGGCCCGCCGGTCGGGCGGTCAGTAGGCCAACTGGCAGTTAGGATGCCACTCTAGCCTGGTCTATGAGCTAGAGCAGGGACAAATATGACCTAGATCATGGTGACAACTGCTGAGCTATGCTATCTTGCCCCTGAGCTGAGCTTTGCTTGGCAAGAACAGGTAGGCCCAAGCTATCGCCGAAGGGAGCAGATAGTCATGGAACGTTATCCTCAGGGTGACTGGGCCCTGGTGCTGGAATCTCATCGTTGCAAGGGTTGTGAGCTCTGCGTGGAGAGCTGTCCCCGTCAGGTGCTGGCACTGAATGAGCGGGACAAAGTGGTAATTGTAAAGCTGGAAGACTGTATTTTCTGTGGGCTCTGCGAGCTGCGTTGTCCCGATTTTGCGATCTGGTTGGAGAAGCCGGTCGTGCTAGCTGAGGTGGCGCGATGAAGAAGCGCAGGCTGGTACAAGGCAATGAGGCCTGCGCGCAGGGTGGACTCTATGCGGGCTGTGACTTCTATGCCGGTTACCCCATCACCCCGGCCACCGAGATCCTGGAGATCATGGCCCGGGAGATGCCCCGGCAGGGCCGGGTCTTCATCCAGATGGAGGATGAGATCGCTTCGATCTCGGCGATCATCGGGGCCGCCTGGGCCGGAGCCAAGACGATGACCGCCACCTCCGGACCGGGCTTTTCACTCATGCAGGAGGGGATCGGCTATGCGGCCATCACCGAGACGCCCTGTGTGATCGTAGATTCCCAGCGCTGGGGCCCCAGCACCGGCCAACCTACCAAGACCTCCCAGGCTGACCTGATGCAGGCCCGCTGGGGAACGCATGGGGATCATCCGGTGATCGTGCTGACCGCTTCAGGGGTGCGCGATACCTTCGAGATGACGGTAGAGGCCTTCAACTTCGCCGAGCGCTACCGCGTCCCGGTGATCCTGTTGCTCGATGAGGTGCTCTCGCACCTGCGTGAAGATATTTATTGGCCAGAGCCCGGCGAGCTAGAGGTCATTGATCGCGAGCCGCCCTCTTCGCCGGAGGCCTTCGCGCCTTTTGGGGGACATGGCTTCTTGCCCTTGGGCGGTGGTAAACGCTTCAATGTCACCGGGATGGCCCATGACAAGCAGGGCTTCGTCGCCCGAGGGGCTCAGGCCGCTGCGGGCTTGCGGGCGCTGATGGAGCGCATCGAGGGGCAGACGATGACCATGGCGCGCTACTCTGAGGAGATTCCCGATGACGCCGAAACCCTGATCGTGGCCTATGGCATCACCGTGCGCGCCGCTCGGCGGGCAGTCCAGTTGCTGGCCGCGGAGGGTTTGGTCGCAGGCCTGCTGGAGCTGCGCACCCTCTGGCCCTTCCCGGCTGAGCTGCTGCGCGGAGCGATTCAGGGCGGCCAAATCAAGCGGGTGCTCGTGCCGGAGCTCAACCTGGGACAGCTAGTGCTCGAAGTGGAGCGGATCCTGGCCGGTCAGGTCCCGGTGGCGCGGCTGGGGCGGGTGGACGGCTACCTGATCACCCCGGAGCAGATCGCCGAAGCGATCACGGAGCAAGCGGGGCCTAGCGCCGAGAGCAAGCGTCAAAGGAGGGCAGCTCATGCCACGAGTTGAGAGCTACTTGCGCGGGGAAGAACTGCCACACGTCTGGTGTGCCGGCTGCGGCAATGGAACGATCGTGCGCGAGTTGATCCAGGCGGTCGACCAGCTGGGATGGTCCAAGGACGAGGTGGCAGTCATCGGAGGCATTGGTTGTTCGGGTCGGACGCCCTTCATCTTGGATTTCAACACCATGCACACCACTCATGGGCGGGCCTTGGCCTTTGCCACCGGGGTCAAGCTGGCGCGCCCGGAGCTGCACGTCGTCGTGGCCAGCGGTGACGGCGATGCGTCCGGCATCGGGGGCAATCACTTCATTCACGCCTGTCGGCGCAATATCGATCTGACTCTGTTGGTCTTCAATAATGGTCTCTATGGCCAGACCGGGGGGCAACTGGCACCGACCACCCCCATGGGGGCGCGCACGGCGACGACGCGCACGGGAAACATCGATCCGCCCTTCGACATCGCCCAGTTGGCCCTGGCCGCCGGGGCGAGCTTTGTGGCCCGCACGACCACCTTCGACAATCAAGATCAGGAGATGAAGCGCTTTATCCAGCTCGCTTTGGCTCATCGTGGCTTTTCGCTGGTGGAGGTGCTCTGCCAGTGCCCGACTTACTTTGGGCGGATGAACGGACTGGGCGATCCGCATGAGATGCTCTTTCACCTGCGTGACGAGACCCTGCCCTTGGAAGAGCTGCCGGAGGTGCTTCACCGGTGGGAGGAGCAGGTCAGAGCCCAGACGGTCTCCTTGGAGCAAGCCAAGGGAATGTTGCCTGAAGAGCTGGCGGGAAAGATCTTGACCGGCATCTTCTGCAATGAGGACCGCCCCGAATACACCCAGAGCTATCAGGAGCTGCAGCAGAGCTTGCAAACTCACGACAAGCAAGAGAAAGCCGGTGTAGCTTAATGTTACCTCAAGATCCCTATCAACTGCGGCTCTCAGGCTCAGGAGGCCAAGGGCTGATCACCGTCGGGGTGATCCTGGCCGAGGCCGGCCTCTTGGAGGGCTATCGGGTAGCCCAGACGCAGAGCTATGGGCCGGAGGCCCGCTTGGGGGCCTCGCGCTCGGAAGTCATTCTTTCCAGCCGACCGATCGCTTATCCCGAAGTGAGCGAGCCCGATTTCCTGCTCAGCATTTCACAGGATGCCTTTGACAAGTATGGCTCGCAGATGCCGGAGAAGAGCTTGATCCTGGTTGACGATTTCTACGTGACGCTGAGCCGGTCGGAGAGCTATCCGCAACAGATATATGCCCTGCCCATCATCCACACTGCCGAAGAACTAGGCAACAAATTGGTATCCAACGTGGTGGCCTTGGGAGCGCTCAATCGGCTGTTGGGGTTGGTCAGTGAGGCCCATCTCAAGGAGGCCGTGCTGCGCCGCGTGCCGGCCAAGTATCGTGAGCTAAACGCAAGCGCTCTTGAGGCTGGAGCCCGGTTGGGCCGGCCCCAGGCCAAGGCGGTCGGCTAGACCAAGCGCCGGATACCCCAATTGACGGGCAGCTCCGGATCGCCTATCATTTCTTTGAGATGGAAAACGATGAGTTATAGAGCTAGGGTGCGCATTGCGCCCTCACCTACCGGCGCACCTCATATCGGCCTGGCGCGCACAGCGCTTTTCAACTGGCTCTTCGCCCGGCAACACGGTGGAACGTTCGTGTTACGCTTCGAGGATACCGATACGGAGCGCTCAAGCCGCCAGTCGGCCCAAGCGATCATGGAGACACTCCGTTGGCTGGGTCTGGATTGGGACGAGGGTCCCTACTACCAGATGGAGCGGCTGGAGCGCTATCGCCAAGCGGCCCAGCGTTTGCTCGCCGCGGGCCGAGCTTATCATTGCTACTGCACGGTTGAAGAGCTGGAGGCCAAGAGACGCCGGGCGCTGGCCCAGGGGGGCCAAGTCAGGTATGACCGGAGTTGCCGCCGGCTAAGCCCAGATGATGAAAAGCGCCTGATCGCCGAGGGGCGCCGGCCGGTGCTGCGCTTCAAGTTCCCTGAGAGCGGTGTTACGGTGGTGGAGGATCTGGTCAAGGGTCAGGTGGAGTTCGACAATGCGGAGTTCGACGACTTCATCATCCTGCGCTCCGACGGGCGACCGACCTATAACTTTGCGGTGGTAATTGATGATGCCGATCTCAAGATTACCCACGTGATTCGCGGCGATGAGCACCTGAACAACACCCCCAAGCAGATTCAGCTCTATCGGGCTTTGGGTTACGGCTTGCCCCAATTCGCCCATCTGCCCATGGTCTTGGACCAGAGCCGGCACAAGCTCTCCAAGCGCCGCAGCCAGATCGAGACCTCCCTCAAGAGCTATCGTGATGGAGGCTTCCTACCCGAAGCGCTGCTAAACTTCATCGCCCGTCTGGGTTGGGCCTATGACGATAAGCAGGAGATATTTTCGCGGGAGGAGCTGATCGAAAAGTTCTCGCTGGAGCGGGTGGGAGCCAGCGGGGCGGTCTTCGATGAAGAGAAGCTGCTCTGGCTCAACCAGCATTATCTCATGCACGGCGATCCCGGGCGGCTGGGGGAGCTGCTGCGCGAATTTTTGGTCCGGCAAGAGATCATGAGCACCCAGGAGGCTCAGGCGCTGCCGGCCGAGCGCTTGCAGACCGTCGTGGGGCTGTTCAAGGAGCGCGTCCATACGCTGGTGGAGCTGGCCGAATCTGCCGGTTATCTATTGACCGAGCGGCTGCAGTTCGACCCCCAGGAGGTTAAAAAATTCCTGACCCCGGATGTGGTGCCGCTGTTGCGCGCTCTGGCCACCGAACTTGGCGAGCTGAGCGAATTCACTCCAGAGCGGTTGGAGCCGGCTGTGCGGGCGCTGCTGGCCGCTCAGGGCAGCTCGCTCAAAGCGGCCGCACAGCCCTGTCGGGTGGTGCTGACCGGCGTAACCCGCGGGCCGGGGTTATTTGAGATCATGGCCTTTTTGGGCCGAGAGGAGACGGCCAAACGGCTGGAGCGGACGGCTCGATTGATTGAAACCGGACAGCTCAATCGGCCGCTGGTGGAGCAAAATGGAGGTAGTCGTGAACGACCGGGAGGCGCTGGCTCGGCGTGAGCTGATCCAACAGATAGCGCTGGAATTGCTGCGCAGTTGGGGTTTTTACGCCGAACAGCTCAAGCATCTCTTCGCTGGGCATCATAGCGGCGGTCGTCCCCGTAAGCAAGATGAGCTGGAAGACGCGGTCTTGGATGCCTTCACTGCACTCTGGGGTGAGCTCCAAAGCGGCAAGATCCGGCGGATCGGGAGAGAGACGGTCCGCTACCGCCTGATCGAGGCGTTGCGCCGCCGGGGACTTGACCGCAGGCCCTATACCACGCATGAGTTGCTGGTAGGCATCGCGACAAGCCACCGAGCGCAAACGCACCGGCGCTACCTCAGCTGGGCTAAATATGAGCTGCAAGAGGAGCTCGGAAAGCGCTTTGCCGCCTCTTTCAGCATCTCTGATCACCCCTCACTCGAAGGGCTCAGCGACTACTTCTTGGCCGAATTCGTGTCCAGACAATATGAGCTCCTGGACGGAAGTTCATCTCAGAGCGGCTCACTGCTCGATCGCCTCTGCGCCGCCTTCAGCGGTTCCTCGGACCATCGCCGTAGGGCGTGCCAGTATTGCCCTTGGATCACACCGGTCTGCCCCCGGCTGGGATTTCGCCAGGAGGTTCCCCAGCATGAGCTGGAAAACTATGCTTGGACGACCTTCGCCGAGCAGCCTGAATACGAAGCGTGCGTGGCTCTGGAGCGGCTGCGCTACCAGGACCGGCTGGTCCGTTGCCACCGCCCTGATGACCGCTTAGCTCATTTTCTAACTGACTTGCGCGATCCGGCCGAGCGGCGGCGTCTGGAGCTCTGCCTGATCTTCGCCCAGCTCAAGCGCGAGTCGCGCCGCGCGCTGACAGGTTTAAAGGCGTATATGATCTATGTCTTCAGCCACTTCCCCGCCGTCGGGCGCGCCAAGCCACCTCAGGTCACCCCTCTGGAGCAGGTAACCTTGGATATGATCCAGGGATGCCGGTTCAGTTGGGTGGAGGTCTGTCGTCGGTTTCCCGGTGGCCCTCATCCAGGTGATTATATGACCAAGCGTCGCATCGAGCGCGACCTCAACCTGACCGCACGAGCATTGGGCTTTGCCAGCGATGAGACAGATGCTCAGAGAGGAGCAGAGAATGCCATTGAGCCAACGGCCGAACGAGTTTGAATTGCAGCCTTTCCTGATGCAAGCGTTCCGGGGACAGGCTGTCATGCCTGAGTATGGCGACCATCTCCCCCAGGAGCTGCTCATCGCCTATGCCGCCGAGGAGCTCGATCGGAGCGAGCGGATGACGGTCGCGGCGCATCTGAATAGCTGTGGGCAGTGCTTCGAGGCACTGAGCGACCTGCGGGCCGCCTGGGATCGGCTGAGCGATCGGCTGAGCGCGGCCTTGCCTCAGCCAGATCAATTGCTGGAGCGCGCGCAGAAAAACGAGCTGTTCGAGCAACTGAAGGGTTTTCTGAATCTCCATCGTCCCCAGGAACTTGAAGTTTGGGGTGAGATCTGGGAGTTGTTGGCCGAAAGGCCCTTGAGAGAGATCGCCCATGCGAGACCTCAACCGGTCAGGGGCGCAACCGATGACCGGATCGCTGTAGCAGTCGCGGCCCTCTTGGCCACGATTCTGGAACGGGAGCACGCCCGGAGTCTCGGTGACATCCCGCCCCGACGACTGGGAGAGCTCATCGAGCACCATGGCACAGAATGCGGTCTGAGCGCTGAGTGGTCCGGCCAGCTGCGGAGCTATCTCCTGGGGAAGGGCTAGGCCAAATAGAGCAGCGGCGCGGCCCAGGTGGGGTCCTCCCAATCGGAATCGCTGCCGACGGCCAACCTTGCTTGCCTGAGGGCCGCAGCGGGATCACCGCTTTGGGCCAATTCATGGTAGAAGGCGAGGGCCAGCGTGCGAGCTCCCCGGTCACTCACCGGCCAGCGCATCCCGATCACAGAGGGAATCCCGTTCTGGACAAAGGCGTCGGCCAGCCCGGCCACCCCCTCACCGGCCCACCCGACCGTCGAGCCGCTGGCGCAGGAGTTGAGGAATACCAGCTTGAGATGACTCTCCTGGGCCAAGCGTCTCAGCTCGTCGGCACGCAGTTTGCGTCCCCCGTTCAAGATGAGATAGCTTGCGCCGGCCCGATCGGGATCGTGGCACGAATGGCCCGAATAGTGCAGCGCGTCAAAGTTCCCTGCTCGGAGCGCGCGGACCAACTCTGCTTTTGAGGCGTCGCGCCCGGCGAGCACTTCGACCTGCAACCCAAGCTCGCCGGTCAAAACTTGATAGATTGTCCCTATCTCACCGGCCGCCTGCTCAAGCTCGCTCTGTGGGCTGACCAGCAGGACTCGGCGCACGGAACCGATGAACCCCCTCGGATTTTCCAGCATCTGAACCGGCGTACGCGCCAAGGGCAGGAGCAGCGAGAGAAAATCCTCACCGTTGTGCAGCAGTTCCCAAGGGAGTGCGCGAACCGGGCCTTCGGTCTCCAGGCGCAAGGGGGCCTCTGGGTGCGCTTCGAGCAGCGCGGTGAGATACCCGTGAGTGCTCCTCGGGATGTAGAGCGCGTAGAGGCGGCGGCCCAGCCGGATCAGCCGTTCGTGCAGGTCGCGTCCCAAGGTTCGACGTTCCTCCGCTCCACGCAAAGTCGAAAAAGCAACCCCGGCACGAGCCAGTCGCCCAAAAGCAGCGAAGAGCTCGGCCCGCTCTGCCTGACCGACATGCACCGCCTCTTGCCCTCGCCGCGGGCGAGGCAGGTTCGTCCGAAAGCGAGCCAGCGTCCGGTCGCCTACATCCAGTATGCTGAGCGATGCGGCGGCGGGGTTGCCTTCAAGAGTAACAGATCGGACTGTCGAGTCACGCGATTGGAGATAGGTCTTGAGTGAGGCCCGTTGCTCAGGTGAGGCCAGCGAACCTAACAATTCCTCGGGAGTTCCCTGAGCAAGCCGCTCCGCTGCGTGACCTAAGCTGCAGACCAGCGCCTGGAGCAGATCGAACCACAGCGCTTGGGTGGGCCGGAGCCACAGGGAGGTCCATAGGCCGAAGAGGGGATAACAGCGGACATTGACCTGGAGAGCTTGGTACTGAGACGCTGCGCTGAGATCGAGGCGCCATGCCGGGCAGAAGGGTGAGAAAGCTGCCTGGAGCTTCACCAGTACGCTATATTGGGTCTTGGCGAGCTCGGTGGTCAGGAGCGGGTGCCACGCGATCCGCACCCCTCGTAGTTCACCCTGACAAGCTCGCTCGGCTGTCCCTGAGAAGTGAAACGGCGTTTCGACTAGAGCCACTGCGATATCCGGATGGAGCACTGCGAAGCGAAAATCGGCTTCGCTCGCTTCAAACCGCCAACTCTGTTCACCGGCCACCTCACCGGGTAAAACATCAGCGACCTGGGCATCCGATGTCTTGGTAGCCCCTCTCATTTTGTGCCCCCTAACCTACCTCAAATTGAGCTTAGCACAACTCAATCATCAAAGTCAACTCCCTAGTTGACAACCATTCTGCCGACTGCATAAGATGTAGCCGGTTATTATGTTCTCCTCTCAGGTTGTAGGCGCGTTGCTGTTGGTTGCCCTAGGTTTAGCCGGAGGCGCGGCGCTCTGTTTCGCGTTGGGGCAAGCTTATTGGACCTCCGTGGGCTTACGGGCACGAAAGGAGTTGAGGGCGAGCAGCAGCCTGCAGGTCCTCAGTAGCCGATGGCTGTACAGCTTAGCCCTGGGGTGGATTGGTCTGGCCGCACTGATGATCGGCGGGGATGCGGTGGCGATCAAGAGCGTCTACCAACACTATCTGGTCACGGCTCCGCCGCCGCTGCATCGAGTGATCGCCTATGTTTCCGACCGGAACGGGAGCAATGATATTTGGCTGATGGATGAGTATGGTCACACGCGAGCGCTGACCTTTGATATGGCCAACGAGCGCCAGCCTCGCTGGTCACCGGACGGCCGATGGATCGCCTTTCTTTCCAATCGAGAGGGCAATGATGACATTTTCATGATGAGTCCCGAGGGCAACCTGAGCAAGCAGTTGACCCACACGCCGGAGGATGAGGACTGGATCTCCTGGTCGCCTGATGGGAGCGAGCTCTTGTTCACTCGGGGTGGCCTGGTGGGCAGTCAGCTTTGTATTTTGAAGCTGGATGTGATCCGAGAGGTTGCCACCGCTGATCACTGCATCTTCACCTCTGAGGGCAAGATCAATAAGCCGAGCTTCTCCCCGGACGGGCGGCAGATCGTCTTCAACTTGGGTCATAATGGACATTTCCAGCTCTGGATCGTGGACCGCGATGGGAGCGACCCGCGAGCGCTCGACCGGGCCACGCAGAGTGGGATCGCAGCCTGGTCACCCGATGGAAAGCAGATCGTCTATCGTCTGGCCGCCGACTACAACAAACCCTCGGATGTAGAACTGATCGCGCCCGACGGCACCTCGCGTCGCTATTTGCGCCATATCGAGGCCTCCCAGGTGCAGGCCAACTGGTCGCCTGATGGCAAACAGCTTTGCTTCACCAGCGATCCCAGCGATCCGCCGCTGGCGGAGATGGGTCGTCTAGGTGTCATGAACGCAGACGGCACCGGACTCAAATGGCTCGATAAGGGTGAGAACTGGGTCTATTGGCAGGCCCAATCCTGGCAGATCGAGACTTGGGATGAGCAGGATCGCATTCTTTACTCACACAAAGAGAACGGCCAGTATGATCTCTATCTGGCTAATGCCGATGGCAGCGATCGGACGCGGCTGACCGACACGTCGGCCAACGAGTTTCACGCCGTCTTCAGCCCTGTCTCGCCGCTCCAGTAACGCTAAACACCCACCGGGGATTAAAATCCCCGGCTACGGTGAGGCACAAAACCCCTACGAGGTTCGAATGCCGTCAACCCTCACAGAGGGTTTCCCAGCCTTCTCGTAGCCGGGAGATTCATCTCCCGGTGTCGTTTAGGGAAGGAGAGGGGTCAGGGTGTTAGGTTCACCTCCATCTCCGCCGGCAGTCTTTAAGTGGAGGGAGGGTGTGCTGGTAAGGTGACCCTAAAAATTCAGCTTTTTGGAGGACTGCACGTCTGGCGCGAGGGGGAGACGGACCCGATCGGCCTGCACGAGTGGCGCACATGCAAGTGCAAGCAACTCTTGGCCATCCTGGTAAGTGAGAGGGGGGAGGTAGTCACTCAAGATAAGCTGATCGAGTGGCTATGGCCCCATTCTGGTCAGGAGCGGGCCGTCTCCTCATTGCGCAATCGCGTCAGCGAGCTACGACGAGTTCTGGAGCCTAGCCTGAAGCAGGGCGCACAGTCGCGCTACATTCGAACACTACGTGGGGGCTATCGCTTCGACCCCCCGGCCGACTGCGAGATAGACAGCGAGCGTTTTGAGCGTGCCTATCGGGAGGGCCGAGCTCTGGAAGGAGCCGGGAGGGGACATGAAGCCGTGATCCATTACGAGCGGGCGGCCGCGCTCTATCTGGGCGATTATCTGGCCGAAGAGCGCTATGAGGGCTGGGCGCTGGCCTATCAGGGGCGTTGGAGGCGCATCTACTGGGAGCTGCTGACGCGCCTGGGGGAGTGCTACGCGCGTTTGGGGCAGTACCGGAGGGCGATCGCGCGGGTCGAGCAAGCAATCGAGCTGGAGCCGACGCGCAGCGAGACGGTCTACCGGCAGTTGATGGGCTATTACGCTCGGCTAGGTGACTCTGCAGGTATGATGCGCACCTATAGACGTTTACAACGAATGCTGGCCGAGTTTTTTGCGGCCAAGCCCTCGCCGGAGACGCGGGCGCTCTGCGAGGCGATCCGGACTGAGAAGTTTAATAATAATCCCTGCAGGTCACCATCTTCCTGTTCCTTTGGACCTGCTTAGTAGGGATTTAGTACGTCTCTAGTAGGTCGGTGTGGTAGGGTGGTGATGTCGTAGAGGTATCTACAGCGCCTCAAAAGGAGGTCAATGCGATGTCCTGGCTTAAAGTTCTTCTGATTTTAGTGGTGACTATGTGGCTTGCTAATTCAGTCGGTCTGGCTGATACTGTGTTTGTCAGTACATGGAATTGGGACATTCCGACGTCTCTGTACCGCGTAGACCCTTCCATCCAAGGAGCAATACCCATACTTCAAACCGGCATCCCCGGTTGGGACCAAGGGGTTTGCGGCCCCGATGGCAATCTGTATTTCTCGGATGTTATAAATCTTCGCATCATCCGTGTAACTCAAAACGGTACTCAACTAACCACGGTGGCGAAATTGCCTGGCCAGTCCGACCAACCTACCAACATGTATAGCGGTCCTGATGGACCGAGCTTTGATGCTCAAGGGGACATGTACTTTACTACGGGGGGATACGGCGGGCTCTGGAGGTTAGATGGTGCAGATCCAGCGAAAGATCCACTTCAGATCACTGCTCCATTCGGGCCTGCCCCTGGTCATTGGATAGGAGCCGCAACAGCCGTTCTGACGAAGGGACCGTATGCTGGAGAGGTTATCGTATCACACCATGCGGGAAACGTGGTCTACAAGATCAACCCTGCGGATTGCCCCAGCGCAAGCAGTAGCAACTGCGCTCAACCTAAAGTCTTCCTCCAGGAAAACCTGGGTCAAACATTCGGCCTGGCCATCAACAGTCGCGGAGAAATCTTTGTGGGTAGCAGCAATACAAGCAATACGTCTTGGCATCCCTCAAGAGGATGGATAACCAAGTTTGCCCCGGATGGCTCTTTTATGGGCCAGTTTGTGAATCTGGGTAATACCGAAGCAGACGGTATCGCATTTGACTCGCAGGACAATCTCTGGGCCGTTACCGCTAACGCCGTCTTCAAAATAACGCCCTCTGGTCAAAGGACGCTTGTATCAGCCGTTCCATTCGAAGGAGTGGGGATTGCCATTTGCAAAGATTCCGCAACCACAGCGGGAGGCTCAAGCAGTTCTCAGCATCACGTGCCAGTGGAGCTAGGTGCCATATGGCTCTATCTAGGGCTCTATACCTTCGGGAAAAGAATAGTACACCATTGTAAGTGATGGTATGTAATCTAGCTCACTGCTAGGTAGTCTAAGAGAGTAGTGTATGACATCTGTACCGTAGCTTAACTCGATTATCATCAAAGGGGGTTAGCACAATGTCTTGGCTTAAAGTACTTCTAGTTGTGGTTGTGAGCGTGTACGTTGCGAGTATTGTTGTTCTAGCTGATACAGTCTTTGTCAGCACATGGAACGATACAGACTCAACAGGGAGTGCTATTTACCGAGTCGATCCTACCATTCAGGGCTTGATCCCCATCGTAGTAGGGTTTGATCACCTGGTACTCGGGGTCTGTGGCCCTGATGGTTACCTCTACTTTGCGGAACGAGGGAAACATCGCATCATTCGGGTAAGTCAGGATGGACACCAGATAACTCAGATATATAGGACCTTGGGGAAGGACCTCTGGCATGCTCCTGAAGGACCTAGCTTTGATCCTCAAGGGAACCTCTATTGGACAAATACCGCGATAGGAGGAGCCTGGCGACTGGAAGGTGCGAATCCTGCCAATCAGGCGGTTCAGATCGTTCGCCAATTTGGTACTCCTGGAGAGTATATCGTTGGAGGAGGGACGGCAATACTTACGAAGGGCCTGTATGCCGGTGATCTGATCGTGTCTGACATTGAAGATGGCGTTGTGGATAAGATCAATCGTCGGAATTTTTGTACGAGCGCCAACCAGACCAGCTGTGGTGAGCCAACGATCTTTCTTCAGAAGGATATTTATCATCCAGCTGCTCTCGCGATCAATGGTCAAGGAGAAATTTTCGTGGTTAGCGCCGGTGTGGCTTCCCTGCGAACCAGTGAGATAACTGGGATAACCAAATTTGCGCCTGACGGTGCGTTCGTTAGCAATCTCGTACCCTCAGGCGGGCCACTCATCAGTATCACCGGTATGGCCTTTGATTCTCAGGATAACCTTTGGGCTGTCTCAACTAATGCGGTTTTCAGGATTAGCCCTTCAGGAGAGAAAACGCTGGTAACAGGAATCCCATTAGAGGGTGCCGGCATTGCAGTCTGCAAGTACTCGACGGTCACATCGGCCCATACAACCGGGTCTCAGCCTCACTTCCCTTTGGAACTAACTGCCCTATGGGTTTTCCTGGGGGTATATGTCTTCAAAAGGAGGGTCGCCAAGGATAGTTGAATCTTATCGGCTTGATGTAAACAACAGGCAGTAACGATCATCTATTCGAGAAGGAGGTATCCTAATGTATTTGCTGCACAAAATGCGGGTAGGCGGCCGGTCAGGGTTCCGGCTTGGGCTCTTGATCATGTTGGTTGCTTGGCTTTCTTTGGGAATATCGGATGGTGCGGGCGCGTTGGGAGTCGCGGCTCAGGCCTCACCGGGTCACGGAACCGTTTATCTTACCCGTGCGGAAGATGCACCTAGCGGTGCAATCGTGAAGATATTGGACCTGCAACTGGGCCTCTTCACAGATGTCGTCGCAGGACTGAATGATCCATCAATCGTCCTCTGTGGCCCTGACGGGCGGTTGTACGTTGTAGATTATGCGCCTGACTACGCTTACAGTCGCATACAGCGTTTCAACTCCGATGGTAGTAGACGTACACTGGTATTTCAGCGAGTTGATCTACGACCGGATGCCCTTGTCTTCGCACCCAACGGGGACCTATACTTTGGGACATTCTCAACAGGGGCCGGTTCACGGGGTGTTTGGCGCATTCCAGGCGCGCTGCAATCCGATCGGAAGTTCCAGGTGCCGCAACAGGTCCTGCGTCCGACAGGAGAGGTCTTTGATGCGATAGATCCTACGGTATTCCTAACCACAGGTCCCTTTCAAGGGGATCTGTTGATCGTAGAATCTCCCAATGAATCAACTATGCCGAGAGGGCAGGTACTACGGGCAGTTGCGCCGGGCTTCACTTCCACCAAGGAGTTCATACTCGCCCATAAGGACCTGGAGACCGGTTATCCCTTTCTACCTGTGATGGCTGCCATCAACAGCCAGGGGGACGTCTTTGTGACCGACTTTACAAACAACAAGATTCTACGATATGGTCCGGATGGGGCCTTCAAGGGGGTCTTTGCTAAAGTTGTGTTCCCCAATCAGATCGCCATCGGACCCGATGACCGTGTCTATGTCACCAATGTGCGCTTTGGTGGCCAAGGTGCTGAGAGCGGAGGTCTCTTCATCTTCAATCCGCAGGGCAAACAAATAGCACCGGCGACGATCGCACCCATGCACGTGCGCGGAGTGACTGTGTGCACCGAGCGGTAACTGGAAAACTTACGTCAGTGAAGCGGGCGGTCTTACGCCCATCAGGCGCTGCAGAAGCTGGAACGACAGATCGCAGAGGCTGAGCAGTTGCGACATGATGAGCACGATGAGGACGGCAGGCTCACCTATTATCGGATATCCGGCTCTGGCCGGCCGCGACCTGCTCCAGGCGTGCTGCGTCGAGCAGGATGATGCTGCGGTGGCCGTTGCGGGTGATACCCTGGCTCTGGAGCCGATCGAGCATCATGGTGGTCGTCTCGCGCACCGCGCCGATCAGGTCGGCTATCTCCTGGTGAGTCATGCGTATCTCGATACCTTGGGGCTGCTGCTCGCCGCTCTGCCGGGCCAAATTCAACAGCTGCTGGGCCAAGCGCACCGGAACCTTCTTGAAGGCCAGCAACGAGAGTTTCTCGGCCAACTGCTGCTCACGCTTGGCAAAGGTGGCCAGCAGCCAGGTGATCAGTTGAGGATGTCTCCCTAGACACTGGAAGAAGTGGCTCCTTTGGAAGGAGCAGAGGCAGCTATCCTCATGAGCCTGGGCCAGCAAGTTGCGCTCTTGGCCCTCGATGAGCGCCGCTTCGCCGAAGACGTCACCGGCGCTGAGCAGCACCAAGGTCAGGTGCCGCCCGCTCTCGTCGAGAAAGGCCAGTTTGACCTTGCCCTGGCGAATATAGTAGAACTCACTTGCTTGATCGCCAGGGGTATAGATGAGGTCACCCTGGCGGTAATTGACGCGATGGGGTGACTGGCAGCCGGCCAAAACGCAAAATTCGCTCTTGATCTCAACTGCCCCTCTAACTATAGGCAGATCTTGCTGATCCGGCCTGCTCATCCTCACTCCCTTGGTACAGATTGCTCTCGGAGCGAACCCCTGGAGGTATTATAGCACATCCGGCCCGGACGAGGCGGTGCCGCTCAGGTAGGCCTCTTGCACCAGGCGGCTGCTCAGGATCTCCTGGGGAAGCCCCTCGGCCAGCACCCGCCCGAAGTTGATCACCACCACTCGATCAACCAGGCGCATCAGACCCCTCATGTTGTGGTCTACTAGCACGATGGCCATTCCCCCGGCGCGCAGCGCGGCGATGACCTCAGAGAGCGCCCCGACCTCGGTGGCGGTTAAGCCGGCAAAGGGCTCATCGAGCAGGAGCAGGTCCGGATCGGTGGCCACGGCGCGGGCCAGCTCTAACTGCCTCAGCCGTGCTTGGGGCAGCATCTGGGGCGTCCGGTGGAGCACGTCGCTCAGGCCGACCTGAGCGCAGACTGCCAGCGTGCGGGCTCGGCAGCGTGAGCCGGGCTGCCAGGCGAAGATCCGGTCGGTGAGCAGTGAAAGCTCCACGTTCTCGAAGACGCTCTTGCTGCGACAGGCCTGGGCTAGCTGATAGACGCGCGCGATGCCGGCCCTCACCACACGATGGGTGGGCCAGCCGGTGATCTCCCGCTCCTTAAAGCAGATCCGTCCCTCATCGGGGCGGAAGAGGCCCATGATCAGGTTGAAGAGGGTCGTCTTGCCCGCGCCGTTGGGACCGATCAGGCCCAGGACCTCTCCTCTCATAGCGCTCAAGCTGACCCCAGACAGGGCCTGCAATCCCCCGAACGATTTCGCGATCCGCTCGATGCGCAGGAGTTCGCTCATGGAGAGCCCTCTTCGCCTTGGATCGGCGTCAGCCAGCGGCGCAGGCCAGGGAGCTTGAAGAGCAGCGGCACCAGGCCGCGGCGGGCGAAGAGGACAAACAGAACCAGCCCCACGAGGAAGATGAGCGTCGCCCAGCGTTGGGCATCGGCCGAGCTGAAGAACTGCGTCCCCAGCAGCTCACCCAAAACCTGCTGTCCGATCTTGAGCAGGAAGGCGCCTACGATCGCCCCGGTGATAGTACCCATTCCTCCCAGGGCCGCGGCGACGATTATCAGGATCGAGAGGGTGGAGGAGAAGACGCCGGAGGGCCCGCCGGCTTGTAGAATGGGCAAGATCGGCAGATGGACGTAGGTCGCTCCGGCCAGGCCGGCGACCAGCGCACTGAGCATAAAGGCCAGGATCTTATACTTAGCCGGATTGATCCCGGCAGCAGCAACCGCTGCTTCGTTCTCACGGATGGCCTCGAAGATCTTACCCCAGCGTGAAGAGGCAATGGCCAAGAGGAAGAGGGCGATCAGGGCCATCAGGATCAACGCGTAATAATAATTGATCATCAGATAGTCTAAATAGGGAACCCCTCGTCCCACCTGGGGCACCGTATCGTGGATCGTCTTGCCCAGGTTGCCTCCGGTGACGTCCGCATAGACGCCCACCAGGCGGGTCGCAGCGATGGGCAGCACCAGAGTGACCAAGGCTAGGTAAGGCCCCTTGAGCCGCACCGCCGGCGCACCGACCAGTGCCCCCACCCCCACCGCGGCGAGCACACCCAAGGGGATGGTTAAGGCCGGGGTCCAATGCAGATAGATGTTCAGCAAGCCACTGGTATAGGCAGCGGTGCCGATGAAGAAAGCCTGACCCAAGTTGAGCTGACCGGCATAGCCGGCCAACAGATCCCAGCTCATGACGAACATGGCGAAGAAATCGGCGAAGATCAGTGGGATGTACCAGCTGGTCGGCAGGCCAATCCAGGGCAATATGGCCAGCGTGCCCAGCAGCAGCGCCAAGAGGCCGTACTGGACCAGTGCCAGGCGAGGGCGGATCATGATGACGCCTGCTCTCCCCCAAAGAGTCCTTGGGGGCGGAAGATGAGCAGCAGGATCAGGATGAAAAGCGAGGGCAACCCCACCCAGCTCGGCCCCAGCGGCAGGTTCAACTGGCCGCCATAGAAGGTGAGCGTCTCGACGAAGCCGATCAGGTAGGCGGCGATCAGCGTGCCGGGGATGCTGCCCAGCCCGCCGAGGATCACGATGGCAAAGGAGATGACCAAGGGGTTGACCCACATATTGAAGACGATCCCACCGGGATAGGCGAAGAATAGACCGGCCAGTCCGGCAAGCGCCCCGGAGAGCGCCCAGGTCAGGGTGTAGACGCGGTCGGGGTTGATCCCCACCAGCGCGGCGCCCTTAGGGTCTTGTGCGGTGGCCAAGATGGCCCGCCCGAAGCGCGTGCGATGGATAAAAAGCCAGAAGAGGCCCAAGGCGACGAGCGAGACGGCCAGGGCCAACAGTTGGACCTTATCGATGATGGTGCCCGCGATGACCACCGTGCCCTCGATCGGCGGGGGGATGATCTGGGTGCGATAGCCGAAGGCCAGCACGATCGCCTCTTGTAGGATGAAGGCGACCGCCAGCGTGACGATGAGCACCAGAACGGGAGAGTCGCTCACCCGACGGACCAAGGCCTTGTAGATGGCTATGGCCAGCAATGCGGTGGCCAGCACGGCCAGGGCGAAGCTCAGGTAGAGATTGAGATGGAACAGGTTGATGCCGATGTAAGCGCCGTAGGCCCCGGCCATGAGCAGCGCCCCGTGGCTCAAGTTGAGCACGCGGGCCACCCCGAAGATGAGCGTAAAACCCAGGGCGACCAGCGCGTAAAGGGCGCTCCTCACGACCGCGAAGAGAACGATCTGTTCCATCTGAGCTCAGCGGCCAGGTAAGCTCGCTATGCTACGGTGTTTCTTTGTTGTCGCCCAGCGCTGTATCGAGGCCCTGGCTGAGCTGCTTGAGATCCTGCGCCTCACAGGAGGCAGCGCCGCTGCAGGCCTGATAGCCTGTCCGATAGGCTTTCCACTGCTCGTCCAGTTTCTGCTGAACGTCGGAGGGCAGGAAGCTCAGCGGCCAGACGAGGCCCCGATCGTTCTTCTCCAACCATTGGACCCACTTGGGGACGACCAGGGTGTGGCCCTCGGCATCCTTGAGCATGGGATCGTGCGGGAAGCGATCGTTTTTGCCTTGGAAGCGTATTCGACCGATCGTCCCCACGTAGTCAGTCTTCTCCAGGGCATCCACCAGCTGGTCGCGATAGCTGGCCGTCGCCGAGGAATCGGAGGCGGGCGGCGGGGGCGTGCCAATGCGCTCGATGGCCTCCTTGATGAGGTAGATCGCATCATAGGTCGTGTAGCCGGTGAAGAGTGGGTGGATTGGCCGCGTCTTGAAGCGCTTCACGTAGCTGTGGAAGAAGGGCAGCGTCTTGGGAGTCACCGCCGTCGCCCCGGTGGCCGCATCGGCGTAGAGGTGCGAGCTGACCTTACCACTGGTATCTTTCCAATACTCGAAGGCCTGCCCGGCGACGTTGATCCCGACCACCGGCAGGTGCGCTGCCTTGCTAGCCCACTCGATGACGAAGCCCACACCGGAGTTGAAGGCGAAGGCGATGATGATCGCTTGGGCGTTGGAATCGGTGATCTTGGCCAAGAAGGGGCCGAAGTCGCGGTTGTCCAAGGGAAAGCGCAGCGAGGCGCCCTTGGCGACGCTCAGGCCCACGCTGGGAAGCTTCTCCTCCATGAACTTTTGATAGTCGCGCCCGAACTGACCGTCCTCGGCTAAGATGGCCATCGCGGTCAGTCCCATCTTCTCCTTGAGCAGGGCGGCGGCCATCGCGACCGTGTCCTCGGTCAAGACCTCGGTATTGAGCATCACCCGGAAGTAAAACTTGAACTGCTCATAATCTCCCTTGACCATCTGGCTGGTCTGAGGGGTGGCTGAACCGGTATTGACGAAGGGCACGCCTAGGCGGCCGATCTGGGGCATGATGGCCAGCATGACTTCGTCGAGGAACTCGCCGGTGACCAGCAGGGCTTTTTGGTCGGTCACCAGCTTGGTGAACTGCTGTGCGCCTACCTGAGGGAGAGCCTGGTCATCGGCGGTGATCAGCTGGAGCGGGCGCCCCAGCACCTTGTCGGTGCTCCGATTGATCTCGTCTTTGGCGATGAAGGCACCACGGTTGGCCGAATTTCCTTGGTCGAGTAGCAGGGGCACCAGCACCCCAATGCGAATCGTCTCATCTGCCTGAGCCCGCAGCAGGCCGACTGGGTTCAAGAGGGTCAGCGCACCCGCCCCGACTCCGATGGTCTGCAAGAAACGGCGGCGACTGACCTGGTTTTTCTGCATCGTCTTCTCGTCGGACATGGGACCTCCTCGTTTTATTGTGATCCGTTGGCACGTTATCATCTATACACCTGTCGACCGACTGCTATCGAGATCACCTCCCGTCTTGGGCTTGGCTGCTTGCCCTAAGCTCTCGTTTGAGCACCTTGCCTACCAGGCTCTTGGGCAGAGTCTCTCGGAATTCGATCTGATGGGGCAGTTTATACTTAGCCAACCGCTCGCGGCAATAGGCGATTAACTCAGCGGTCTTCAGGCGCACTCCGCGCTTGGCGACGATAAAAGCCTTAACCGACTCGCCGCGATATTTGTCGGGAATGCCGATCACCGCCGCTTCGGCCACGCCGGGATAGCTATAGAGCACCTCTTCTACCTCACGAGGATAGACTTTAAATCCGGAACAATTGATCATCTCTTTCAAGCGATCCACGATATAGAAAAACCCCTGCTCATCCATGCGGGCCAGATCGCCGGTGTGCAGCCAACCGCCGCGCAGCGCCCGTTCCGTCTCCTCTGGACAGTTCCAGTAGCCGGTCATCACCTGGGGACCGCGCACCACCAGCTCACCTACCTCTCCCGGCTCTAGCGGCTCATCGCTGGTGGGGTCAACGATGCGAGCCTCGGTGTCCGGCAAAGGCAGGCCGATGCTACCCTTGACCTGCCGGCCATAGAAGAGATTGCAATGGGTGACCGGCGAAGCCTCCGAGAGCCCGTAGCCTTCCACCAGTCGAGAGCCGCTCAGCGCCTCGAAGCGCTGCTGGACCTCCAAAGGCAGCGGCGCCGAGCCGGAGATGCACTCTTCGATAGAAGAGAGCGGATAGCGCTCCAGATGGGGATACTGATTGATGGCGATATAAATGGTCGGCACGCCGGGGAAGATAGTAGGGCGGTAGCGCTTGATCGTGCGCAGCAGCTCTTTGATCTGAAAACGGGGGATCAGGATCAGAGTGGCTCCCATGGAGATGGGCACGTTCAGCGCCACCGTCATGCCATAGACATGAAAAAAGGGCAACACTGAGAGAAAAGAGCCCTCGCCGCGGCGCGCCCGGGGGAACCAGGCGCGCAGTTGCAGCGCGTTGGCCACCAGGTTGCGCTGAGTGAGCATCGCCCCTTTGGGCAGGCCGGTGGTGCCCCCGGTATATTGCAGCAGGGCGATGTCTCGCTCCGGCTTGAGGCTGATTTCCGGCAGGGGCCGGTTGCCGTAGCGGCGCAGCAGAGAGCCAAATTCATATATCTGCTTCGCTGGGGAGGGAGCAGGCGCAGGTTGGGGGCGTTCCTTTTGGAAAATGCCCTGGAGGGGAGCGAGCAGCTTAAGCCAGGAGGGCAGATAGGCGGAGGCGCGGGTCAAAATTATGCGTTGCAAAGCAGTCTGTGGCCGGGCCTTGGCGATCAGGCCGTAGAAGCGCCGCAGGGTCAAGACGGTCTGGGCGCCCGAATCGCGCAGCAGCTCGGCCAACTCTTTGGCGCTGGAGAGTGGGCTGAGCTGCACCACGGTGAGCCCCAGTTCGAGCGCACCGTAGAAAGCGATGGGATATTGGGGTAGGTTGGGCAAGAGCAGCGCCAGCCGCTCGCCCGGTCGCAGTCCCAGGGCGTAGAGCGCCGCGGCGCAGCGGTGGACCTCCTGGTGCAGCTCCCGATAGCTCATCTGGCGGCCATAATAGCTCAGCGCCGGGCGGTCGGGAAACTCCGTGGCAGTCTGCTCCAGGAGCTGAGGCAGCGATAAATCGCCGTACTCCAGACTGTGGGGAATGTCTTCGGGATAAGCTTTGAGCCAGGGACGCTCACTAGCAGAATTATTCATGTCATTATCTCGCTTTCCGACCGATCTTATTCGCCGGCTTGGCACTCGTCGACCGGTTAGATTGTACTCCATAGCCGGAGAAAGGGCGAACCGACCGCTGAGCCTCCAGAGCCTGCGCCGCGTTGTATCTGTGCTACTCTGCGCCGAAGAAGCGGGCGAAGATCTCCCCCACCCGCCGCAAGTGGTAGTTATAATCGAAGAGCGTCGCCAGTTCCGGTGGGCTGAGATAGCGCCGGACCTCCGCGTCGCCGGCCAGCAGCTCTTGGAGCTCCCCTTCTCCCCTTTGCACGGCCAGCGCCTTGGCCCGCAGTAGCTCATGCGCTTGGGTGCGGGACATCCCCCGTTCGATCAGTTTTAAGAGCACCGTCTGAGAGAATATCAGCCCCTTGCTGAGCGCGAGATTGCTGCGCATCCGCTCCGGGTCGGGCTGGAGATGCTCTATCAGCGCCGTCGTCCTGGTCAGTAAATAGTCGGCTAGGATAAAGCCATCAGGGATAATCACCCGCTCGACCGAGGAGCGGGTCAGGTCCTGCTCGTGCCAGACGACCATGTTCTCGATGGCCGCCTGAAGATTGGCCCGCAGCAGCCGCGCCAGGCCGCAGATCGTCTCACTGGAGCTGGGATTCTGCTTTTGCGGCATCGAGGAGGAAGGATGCGGCGAGCCCTCGCGGAGCTCGGCAATCTCGCTGCGATGGAGATTGCGCACCTCGGTGGCCATCTTTTCCAGCGTGGCACCCAAGAGGGCCAAGGCGGCCAGGGCTTGAGCGTGGCGGTCGCGTTGCAGGCTCTGATTGGTGATCCGCGCCGGGCGCAGGCCCAGCCGGGCGCAGACCCGCCGCTCGACGCGCGGGTCAACATGGGCATAGGTGCCCACCGAGCCGGAGATTTTACCGACGGACACGATCGCTTGGGCCGCCTGCAAGCGCTGCAAATGGCGCGATAGCTCATCATACCAGAGGAGCAGCTTCAGCCCAAAAGTGATCGGCTCGGCGTGCATCCCGTGCGTGCGCCCGACCATCAGGGTTTCTTTCTGCTCCAGAGCCCGCCTCTTGAGAATCTCCAACAGCTTTTTCAGCTTAGGGATCAGCAGCTCGAACGCTTGGCGCATGGCCCAGGAGCGAGCGGTGTCCACCACGTCATAGGAGGTCAGCCCCTGGTGCAAGAAGCGGCCCTCCGGCCCGATCTCTTCCTCCAGCGAGCGCAAGAAGGCCAACAGGTCATGGCCGATCTCGGACTCGATCTCCTTGGCCCGCGCCGTGTTCAGCCGGGCTTTTTGCCCAATGACCTCGGCGGCCGCCCCTGGTATCTGCCCCAGCTCGGCCTGAGCCTGGACCACCGCCAGCTCGACCTCCAGCCAGCGTTGATATTTAGCGCTCTCGCTCCAGAGCTCCTTCATCGGTGCCAGCGCATAACGAGCGATCATTTTCGCTTGACCTCCTCTTTCTCGCCCTTCTCTTGATCATACTCCGGATAGCCCTGCAAGGCGAAGTCCGGGCCAGAGGGACCGACCGAGAACCCCTTTAGCCGAACGGCTGCAGCTATCTGGGGCAATCCGGCTCCGCCGACGGCTCCGGGCGCCTGGCGACCGCCCACGATCAGGGGCGCGATGAAGAAGAGCACCTTGTCAACCAGCTCTGCCGCAAAAAAACTCCCAGCTACGGTAGAGCCACCTTCGACGAGCAGACTGTCTATTCGCTGCTCTGCCAGTTTCTGAAGCAATGAGCGCAAATTGACCCGGCCTGGCTCAGCGGCAGGCAAGCGCCAAACTTCGGCAGCTAACGAGCTCAAGCGCGCAGCTTTTCCCGTCGGCAGCGCGTCGGTGGTGGCGATGATCGTTTTGGCCGAGCTATTCAGGTGCAAGATCTTTGCATCCAAGGGAATGCGCCCCTGCGAGTCGAGCACGATTCTCAAGGGATCGCGCCCCTGGCTCAGGCGTACGGTCAAGCGGGGATCGTCTTGCAGCACCGTTCCCAGGCCCACCAGCACGGCCGCATAGCGGTTGCGCAGCCGATGAACCTCTTGGCGGGAGAGCTCTGAAGATATCCAGCGGGAGTCGCCCTTGGACGTGGCGATCTTGCCATCGGCGCTCAGGGCCAGCTTGAGCAGCACGAAAGGGTGGCCGGTCGTGGCGTATTTTCGGTGGATCTCGTTGAGCCGCTCGGCCTCCTGTTGCAAAATTCCCTCATGGACCTCGATGCCGGCGGCCCGCAGCCGCTCCACGCCCCGACCGGAGACCTGCGGGGTGGGGTCGCGGGTGGCGATGATCACCCGGGCGATGCCGCTGGCGATGATCTGCTCTGTGCAGGGGGGGGTCTGCTTGCCGGGGAAGGCGACGCAGGGCTCCAGATTGACGTAGAGCTCGGCGCCTTGGGCTGCCGAGCCGACCCGCCGGAGGGCCAAGGCTTCGGCGTGGGCTCCGCCGTAGGCCCGATGATAGGCCTCGGCGACTATCGAGCCCTGGCGCACCACGACCGCGCCAACCAGCGGATTGGGATTGACCCTGCCGCTGCCCAGTTCGGCCAACTCTAGCGCTCGGCGCATGAAGCGCTCTGCCTCTTCTCTGTTAGTCATCGTTCATCACTGGGCAGGATAGGGCAGCAGGTGGGCCGGTGCAACGTTCAGTCCTCAAGGACCACTTAAGTTCATTGTAGTTCACTAGAAACGAGAGCAACAACGCTGGTTGGTATAAACCGACCTGCTCAACTCTGTCCATCAAAAACTTGATGCAAGAACCATCGGATATCCGATGGAAGAACCATCAAATATTTGATGGACGCCGGCGGGTTTCTGGGCTTAGGGTAGAGGCAGCAGAGCCGAGCGCTCTCACTCTAAGGCCCCAGAGGAGATGATCAGGAGTCAACAAGGGGCCGGCACCAGAGTGCGCTCTGCTCACAAACTTAACTCAATCTCCATAAGGAGGAGATAGACCATGTTACAGAAGCATCTTAGACTGGTCGGACTGGTGGCCGTGTTGGCCTTGGTAGGTCTGGTGGGCAGTACGGTCGCTTGGGCGGCCCAAGTGCCGCAGCCGGTGACGCTCGATCCAGGACAGACGACAACGAGCAGTGCGGTTCGCGATGGGCTGCTCGCTGAGGCGTTGCCGCTGATCGCCAAGGCGGGCTATAATCCTCAAGAGTTCAACTTCGAGAAGGCAGTGGCCGATCCAGAGGGCAAGGCGCTGTTCTTGCCGGTGAGAGTGGCAAACCTAGAGAAGCTGCCGGCGTTTATCGGCTTGCTCTACGTGCGGGAGCCACTTCAACTGACAAGTAAAGCGGTGAAGCCAGGCCTATATCCTATCCGGGTAAACGATGGCGCTGTCTTATCTGGTAACGCTGTGATCGGATCTACTGAGATAACCGTGACTCGTCAACCAGCCCCAATTCGCTCTTTCCAACCTTTCGGCTGTTGGAATATCCATGCTAAAGTTTGGTTCAACTTTGGCTTCTGGGGAGGTGAAGTCGACGGTGGATACAATAGTTGCGCTGGTACTCAGATCTCCGGCGGCCCCGGTAACCCTGGCGTAGACTAAGAGGTAAATACTTGAATAGCAGGAGCATCTCCCACTTTCGGATTATTCGCAGTAGGAAGATGCTCCTGCTTACCCCGTATAATCAGTCAAACATCCGCCTTGACACCGTCACTAATCCGTCTATACTCACCAGTTGAGAGGTGATCTCCATGGGCAATCTGCATTCTCTATTCTTCTACCATGACCAAGTGAGGTCCGGCTGGCGAGCACTAATATTCATCTTACTATCCGTCGTTCTTGTCATTGGCTTAGCTGCATTGAAGCAACTAGTACTTCAGCATGAATTACGTCTACCGTTAGGTAGTGGAGAATATGGACTATTCACTGCTGTCCTATTCTCCTCATGGCTTGTAACACGTTATCTTGATCGGCGTCCGTTTGGCAGTTTGGGGCTAAAGTTCCATTCGCGGTGGTTTACTGAAGGAACGATGGGCTTGCTGTTGGGTCTCTCCTGGTTATTGGCCACTTCTATCTTCCGTCTGAAGTTTGACAATCCAAGCCTTCAACTGAACGTGTCCCAATTGGCAGCGATTCCTTGGACACTTCCTCTCACTACCCTTGTGGGAGTGCTGTTCGAAGAATACTTCTTTCGTGGCTACTTATTGCAGAGTTTTGTCGTAGGAATTGGTCCTATACTGGCTTTGTTGCTCACCTCAATCCTCTTCGGTCTAGGGCATAGCTATGAAGGTGGTATAATGGCCATCTTGAATGCATCTCTACTGGGAGCTGCTTTGGGCCTTACTGTTCTTCAGACTAGAAGCTTGTGGTTGGCGGTGGGGTTCCATTATGGCTGGAATATCACGGCTTCCTTGTCTCCTACCCTAATTGCCAACCCCTCTTCTGGCCTGGAGCTTAGCAATCCCGCTTTTACAGTCAGCTTGATTCTTTTAGTTGTTCTGCTCTATGTAGTCAAAATGGGCCCCAATCCCCAAATGGAATCCCTTTGGGACCGCTATATTCATCCCGCGCCCTGGCCGCCCTGGAAACGCAGGGCACAGCCTGAAACTGAGAGCTATGCTGGATGAGCAGTCTCAGGAAGATAACCAGCGGACGGATGAAGAGGAATAAATCATCCCCCCACATTGACATCTCACTCTGAGACCTCTAAACTCCAAAACAGGATATCGAGCTCTGTCAGGTGCTGGCCCGCAGAGGCAGGCCAATCGGTAAAAGCATGGAGGAGCAATCATCCAAGTATGATAGGCATGGCAGAGTCGCAGAATGGTGCCCTCATCCGATTGACCACAGAACGGTGGTACCATATCGTGGAGCATCACGATGACCTGGCGGGACAGGCGTACTTGGTCTTGGAAACCATTGAGAGGCCTAACTTCATTGTGGAAGGCTGGCACAACGAGCTACTGGCAATTCGCGGGTGGGAAGGAGGCAAGCACTTGGTTGTGGTGTACAAAGAGATTTCGCACTCTGATGGGTTTGTGATTACGGCCTACTTGACGAGCAGGCTCACTCGACTGCAAAGGAGGAAGATCCTATGGCGCAAGCCTCAACCGTAGAGGTAGAAGAACTAATCCGGCTGGTGCCGGGACTGCTGAAGCTTAAGGCCAAAGAGCTCTGGGTGGACTATGATGAGGAGGCCGATGTGCTCTATATCAGCCTCCAGAGGCCACAGCACTCCACCGACAGCGAAACTTTGGATAACGGGGTTTTGCTTAGATACAGAAATGATCAGCTCGTCGGCATCACCGTGCTCAACGCCAGTCAGCAACCGCTCTAGCAGCCGACCAGGCGTGGGTTAAAGAATGATGCCGGTCCTTCTAGCACCTATTTGACCCTCTCTGCTCCACAAGCTACGCTCCACCCAATTTCAAGGGCGGGATTTGTCTTGATCCTCAGTTTGAGGGTTTTACCCTATGATCCAGATCGAGCATCTAACCAAATCGTTCGATGGTAAAGTCGCGGTGAATGATCTGTCCCTGCAGGTCACCCGCGGAGAGATCCTGGGTTTCCTCGGCCCCAACGGCGCGGGCAAGACCACCACGGTCAAGATCCTCACCGGCATGCTGCAGCCCGATGGCGGAGCGGCTCGCGTGGCAGGTTTTGACGTGCTTCACCAGCCACTGGAGGTCAAAAAGCGCATTGGGGTGGTGCCCGAATCCGGCGCGCTCTACACCAGTCTCTCCGGCGCCGAATATCTGGAACTGATTGCCGCCTTGCATCACCTGCCCCGTGATCTAGCCGAGAGGCGTGCCCATGAGCTGCTGCAGCTTTTCGGCATCGCCGCTGCTCGGGATCAACGGATGAGCGGATATTCCAAGGGGATGAAACAGAAGGTGCTGCTCACCGCCGCGCTCTTGCCCAATCCTGAGGTGCTGTTTTTGGACGAGCCGCTCAATGGCTTGGACGCCAACGCCGCCCGCGTGGTCAAGGCACTGCTTAGGAAACTGGCCGACCAAGGCAAGACTATCTTTTTCTGTTCCCATATTCTAGAAGTGGTCGAGCGCATCTGCACGCGCATCGTGATCATCCATCAGGGCCGGCAGGTCATCGAGGGCACGACCTCATCCATCATTGCCCGGACGGGCGTGCAAACGTTAGAAGAAGTCTTCGGTCAACTGACCGGCGTGCAGGACATCGGAGAGACCACCGCCGAATTCCTGGCTGCGTTGGAGCGGGTCTGATGCTGCACTACCTACTGAAACTGCTGAGCGTGGATGAGCGGCAGTGGCGAGCGCTGCTGCGCGCCTCGCTGAAGCTCGACCTGCGCCAGGCCCGAATCGGTATCCAGCAGCGCCAAAACGGCTTGCGGGCCTTTTGGTTTTTGCTGATTTCCTCTGCCATCTTTGGGATCTTGCTGGCGGTGTTGATCCTCAATAACCATGACCTATTCGCCACCGGCATCATCTTTTTTACCACGATCGCGATTCTAAGTGCCGTGACGATTTTGACCGAGTTCCACAGCGTGGTGCTCTCCCCGGAGGACTACGCAATTTTGGGCTATCAACCGATCGTACTTGTTTAGCGTTTCGAGGATGGCTATGATGGGTACGAGAGATTATGACTATTGAATGTCCCAACTGCCAGAGGCTCACGGTGGAGCTGCAGCGGCTGCAAGCTCA
>ENA-ORDP01000266-ORDP01000266.1-marine-sediment-metagenome-genome-assembly--contig:-NODE-266-length-35199-cov-11.317551_pt1 | contig 35199 bp, 33 predicted proteins | sample MGYA00248627_ERZ508539 | MGnify/ENA primary metagenome ERZ508539 (study PRJEB26208, sample SAMN05571518) | marine sediment metagenome | biome: deep sea; feature: Hydrothermal vent; material... | reverse complement strand
AGAATGGCATGGATAAGAATAACAAGATACTGGGGTCACCCGGCATGCGCCCGGTCTTGCCGAATACTTCTGCGGCCGAGGTGCTGGCTTTTCGAAAACAGGTGAAACCGGTCGACATGATTGGCTGCACAGATGTTCCCACTATTCATGCCCGGGTGGCGGAGCTGGCTCAGACGGCCGTTGCGACGGCGTTCACGTTTAGACCTCCGGACAAGCTGCCTGATCAGGAAGAGGTCGAATGCGTAATAGCCACCGGCACCGATCCGAAGAACATCAAACTCGATAAGGCGGGTTATTTCGTGATTAATATTGAGGGCGATATGCTGCTGGTCGAGCACTATAGTTACAGGGATCGGCTGATCCGTATCATAGAGGGCCGCGATGCCCGGAGTGTCTATCTTACATTGGTTCGCAACGGTTGGGTATCGAAGCTCGATCATGCGGCCTACCTCGGTAAGGAGCTGGCACAGGCCGAGTTTAGTATCGAATATGGCTTCGATTATGTTCAGGAGGGCGCGTAGAGCATTAAGGCCACTACGCCTGTCCTTCAGTTGTATCTGGATCCCGTAAACCCTCTCAAAAGTTAGGTCTATTTAAGTAATGAAAATCAAAGAGTCAGAGGCATTAGCCATAGCAAAGCAACAAATTGTGGATGAATATAAGGAAAGCAAATTACCCCCGGTTGATGGAGAATATAAAATAAGTTTAGAAAGAGGTGGGTTTGGCCATACTATCTTTGGACTAGAAAACTACTGGTCAGTTACCTTTGTATTGAAAAACACTGAACAGAATATGGCCCTGTTTGATTCTGATTATATTGTTATTTTTGTAGATTCCGAGTCGGGTGAACCGAATTGGCTTCCTGCGATGTAAAATGCCTGATAATTGGGTCAAATTCACTCACTGCGTTCGCAGGGCCTCCGGTGATGTTACGCCTCTCTCGGCCACCTCCCCTAAATGCTATACAAACAGGAGATACATATAAATATGACGCACCGCTTTTACATGGTTGATGTGTTTGCTGAGCGACTCTACTCGGGGAATCCGCTGGCGGTTGTGGTCGGCACAGAAGATCTACCCGATGAAACGATGCAGCAGCTTGCAGCGGAGATGAACTTCTCGGAAACGACTTTCGTGACCTCAGTGCCCGAAAATAATGGTGGATACCGCGTACGGATTTTCACACCGGTACGGGAGATTGCCTTTACCGGACACCCGATCCTCGGCACGGCATGGGTTCTCCGCCACCACATTGTTCCAGAGCCCTGTACTCAGGTGCGCTTGCGCCTTGCCGTGGGGCAGGTCACTGTTACGTTCGAGTCCTCCGTTGATGGAAGAGAGGTGGCGTGGTTTCTTGCACCGACGATGTCGCTTGGCGCGACATCCGCGCGTGAACCGGTCGCAGAGGCACTTGGTCTATCGCCGGAAGACATCGAGACGAGGGCGGCCATGATAGTCCCTCTGCGTGGCCTCGATGCACTCCGATGCAGCAAGCTTGATCTTGAGGCGTATACTGTACTGGCAGCCAAAGGTTTTCCACCCCTTGTCTACCTCTTCTGCCATGAGACACATCAGTCTCAGAACGACCTGTGTGCGAGGTTCTTCTTTGAGGCAAACGGGGTGCGTGAAGATCCGGCGACGGGGAATGGTGCCGCTTTTCTCGGCGCTTACCTGCTGGAGCATCAATTTTTTCCCGAATCCGGTCTGTCCGTACGCATCGAGCAAGGTTACGAGATTCGACGCCCATCATTGATCATGCTGCACGCACGAATGCTCAGCGGGGCTCGTGAGGTAAGCGTGGGCGGCTATGTTATTCCAACAGTGCAGGGAGAACTGCTTTGATACAGATATCGGTGGCATGCTGGTACGGGGCTACACTATAAAATCCCTGATTATTGGCTGTACACGTATCATCCGGGCAAACGAATAAATTGTTCAGCTTCTTCCAGTACAAATTGTTTGAATGCCATTGCAACCGGTGAAAGGCGTTTCCCTGCACGTTGTACGATATGCCAGTGGCGCAGGATGGGAAAATCTTCAACGTCCAGAAGCACCAGACGACCGGTTTCCAGTTCAAGTTCCAGTGTGTGGATCGAAACGATACCGAGCCCCAGCCCGGCTTCCACCGCCTGTTTGATGGCTTCGTTGGAACTCATTTCTATGCCGGTATGGAATGACACACCATGTTGTTCAAAAAAACGTCGTATTGCAATGCGTGTACCTGAACCTGCTTCGCGTACAACGAAATGTTCATCCTCGAAGTGTTTCAATGGAATATTGCTTTCTTTTGTTAGTGGATGATTGGCTGGGGCGATTATTACCAGTGGATTTTCCATAAAAGTTTCTGATTTAACATCTAAACCTTCTGGTGGCTGACCCATGATGACCAGATCAGGCACATTGTTATCCAGCTGGTCACGCAGGCTTGCCCGGTTGGTGATGTCCAGGCTGATGGTGACCCCTTCGTATCTTTGTGAGAAGGCAGCCAGCAGGCGGGTAGCAAAATGACTGGCGGTTGTAGCGACGGAAATAGCCAGTCTTCCTGATTGAACACCCTTAAGCTCCTTTACCACGACCTCTGCTTCATCCAGTAAATGGCCAATCCTCTGGCTGTAGGTAAATATTTCATGTCCAGTGGGAGTTAGATGCATTTTCTTGCCTATCTGTTCAAACAGGGGCAGGCCGATCACTTCTTCCAGCTGTTTGATCTGCATGGAAACGCCAGGCTGGCTCAGGTGCAGTTCCTCAGCTGCACGGGTGTAACTAAGGTGTCGTGCGGCAGACTCGAATACCCTGAGCTGTCGGAAGGTGATATTCAGGGCCATGAGACTATTAGCTTTGAATAAATAGAACTTTCTATCATAAGTGATAGCTTATCATAACAATCAAAAACATTGAGTGTTAATTATGTTTGAATGGAATTATAGTAGCCGTCCCTGGAAGTCTGTTGGACTTAGGATTGAACTGGCTACGACCACCCATGTCAGACAGACTCCTGGCGAGAGGCGCTGATGCCTGAATCAGACTGATTTTTATAAAAGGAGACCATTCAATGGCTTTATTAGACCAAACAGGTCGTTATTCAGACCTGAGTTTGAACGAAGATACCCTGCTTGCTGACGGCAACCATATTCTGGTTGCATACACCATGGAACCGGCAGAAGGCCATGGCTATCTGGAAGCAGCGGCTCATTTTGCAGCTGAATCTTCAACCGGCACCAATGTAGAAGTTTCCACTACTGACGATTTTACCAAGGGCGTAGACGCACTGGTATATGAAATCGACGAAGCCGGAGGCACCATGAAAATTGCCTATCCTAATGAGCTATTCGACCGTAATGTCATCGATGGCCGTGCGATGATCGTTTCATTCCTGACCCTGACGATTGGTAACAATCAGGGCATGGGTGACATCAAGAACTCTCAAATGTACGATTTCTACGTTCCACCTAAGATGTTGCAGCTGTTTGATGGTCCTTCAATGGATATCTCTGACATGTGGCGTATCCTGGGTCGTCCAATTAAAAACGGTGGTTATATCGCCGGTACTATCATCAAACCTAAATTAGGTTTACGCCCAGAGCCATTTGCTCATGCTGCTTACCAGTTCTGGCTGGGTGGCGACTTTATCAAAAATGATGAGCCTCAGGGCAACCAGGTTTTCTGTCCATTGAAGAAGGTTATTCCTCTGGTTGCAGATGCTATGGCTCGTGCACAGGATGAAACTGGCGAAGCTAAATTGTTTTCTGCCAATATCACCGCTGATGACTACCATGAAATGTGTGCCCGTGCAGATTTCGTACTGGAAACCTTCGGCGAGAATGCGGCTCATGTTGCCTTCCTGGTTGACGGTTATGTCGGGGGACCTGGCATGGTAACGACCGCACGTCGTCAATATCCAGGTCAGTATCTGCACTATCATCGTGCCGGTCACGGCGCAGTAACATCACCTTCCTCAAAGCGTGGTTATACAGCCTATATCCTGGGCAAAATGGCACGTCTGATGGGTGCTTCCGGTATCCACGTAGGTACCATGGGCTACGGCAAGATGGAAGGTTCTCAGGATGACAAGATCATTGCCTACATGATTGAGCGCGATGAGTGTCAGGGTCCTGTCTACTACCAGAAATGGTACGGCATGAAACCAACGACTCCAATCATCTCCGGTGGCATGAACGCACTGCGTCTGCCAGGTTTCTTCGAGAACCTGGGTCACGGCAACGTCATCAACACCGCAGGTGGCGGTGCATACGGACATATCGACAGCCCGGCTGCCGGTGCGAAATCACTGCACCAGGCATACGATTGCTGGAAGCAGGGTGCTGATCCGATCGAATACGCCAAAGAGCATCATGAATTTGCCCGCGCATTCGAATCATTCGAGCACGATGCCGATACATTGTTTCCAGGCTGGAGAGACAAACTGGGCGTTCACAAGTAAGCAAAAGCGAATGCTTCAGTGATAAAGGGCCCTCGCTATGTGCGGGGGTTTTTTCTCTCAAAAAGTAAAAGATTTTTCACAAGGTGTTTGAAAATGACTGATATTGATATCGAACAATATAAAATCGAGCAGGAACCTTATTACGAGGCTCAGGCTAATGAAGTAGATTTATATGCAGCGGCTTATGAATCGCGTTTGCCGGTAATGATTAAGGGGCCGACGGGTTGTGGTAAGTCACGTTTTATAGAATACATGGCGTGGAAGTTGAAACGGCCGTTGATTACGGTAGCCTGTAATGAAGACATGACGGCCTCTGACCTGGTCGGGCGTTATTTACTGGACGCCAATGGCACGCACTGGCTGGATGGTCCATTAACCACGGCGGCTCGTATTGGTGCTATCTGCTACCTTGATGAAATCGTCGAAGCCCGTCAGGACACCACCGTTGTAATTCATCCGTTGACCGATCATCGTCGTCAGTTGCCGCTCGACAAAAAAGGTGAACTGATCAATGCCAATCCTGATTTTCAACTGGTGATCTCTTACAACCCAGGTTATCAGAGCCTGATGAAAGACCTGAAGCAATCTACCAAACAGCGCTTCACCGGCATGGACTTCGATTATCCTTCTGCCGAAGTTGAGGCCATTATTGTTGAAAAAGAAACCGGTATCGATAGCGATACGGCACTGAAACTGGTCAAAATTGCTGGGTCAGCGCGTAACCTGAAAGGGCATGGACTGGATGAAGGTATCTCCACACGCCTTCTGACCTATGCCGCGTTACTGATAAAAAAAGGCATCAGCCCGGTAGATGCCTGCCGTATGGCACTGGTACGGCCTATCACCGACGACTCCGATATCCGGGCTACCCTGGATTATGCTATAGACGCTGTGTTTACCTGAGAGTTTTTGTTAACCGCAGGGACGCAGGGGTTTACAAGGAACCCCTGCATCCTCTGCGGTCAGAAAATAACTAACAATGAATGCTGAAGAATTACAAGCCTATCGTGATGTTTTGAAGTGTGGTTTCAAGGACCTGGATGAAGTCTTTGAAGATTGCATGATTGATGCTAAGGCACATTTATCTGAGCAGGGCATCAGGGACTACCTGAAAGGGGCATCATTGATCTGCATGATTGGTCGTGGTTTTGAGCCGGTGCTGGTGTATCTGGAAAAAATGCCACAGCTTGCTACCAGGCTGGGAGAGCGGACCCTGACACTGATTTCACAGATGGTCTGGGATATGTCGCGCACTCCGAATGGCAAGGCTATCCCGCCGTTTCTACAGACCATCGCTCAGGTCTCACGTCGCCTGGGCAGTGAAGAACAGCTGCAGAAGTATATTGAAATCATTACTGATATGATGGAGCGAACTACCGGCTCCGTGCATGGATTTCAAACAAGTATTCCCAGTCCCGGTCTGCCTGATCTATTGAATCAGATGCCCTATCTGCTGAATGAACTTTCTCTTGAAGGGGTCAAAAACTGGATTGACTACGGCATCAACAATTACGCTAATCATCCTGAGCGGCAGAAGGATTATTTCTGTCTGCAGTCTGCCGATAGCCGTGCCATTTTACAGCGTGAGCGCCATGGCACGCTGTTTATTGACAATGAGCGTAAGCTTGATCTCTATATGCGCGGCCTGTGGCAGGATCCTGAGCATCTTGTGCCGTATTCTTCGGGCTACGATGAGCTACGTAAGCCGATGCCCTATTACGATGCCTATGGGATTCGTGTGCCGGATGTTTATGATGACGAAGGTGAGGTTAAGGGTATTAACCGTTACCGTGCAGTGCTTGCACACATCGCTTCCCACCGACGCTGGACGACAGCTATTATTGCTGATAACTACAGCCCGTTCCAGCGAGTAGCAATAGAAATTCTGGAAGATTCACGCGTTGAATACCTCGCCATGCGGGAATACCCGGGTTTGCGCAAACTGTTTCTTGCCCTGCATCCAGTACCAAAAGAAGGTGATTGCAAGCAGGAGGAAGAATCCTGTATTCGCCACCGTCTGACAATGTTATCGAGGGCCATTCTTGACTCGGCACATGGCTATAAAAACCAGGACCTGCTCGATTGTGTCGAAAGTTTTCATCAACTGATGCAATCTGAAGATACAGGCACTGCAGAAATGGCCGGCCTCGCAGTGAGCTATGTTGCCCGTACCCGCCGTCAATCCGACCAGCTAGCAAAGATGTACTTTACCGATACGGTGGTGGATTACCGTGATGATAACCGTCACATGTGGATATTCATCGAAGAAGGTGATGAAGAGGAAATGTTCGAAGAGAAGCGAAAGCTGGAACCAGAAGAACATGAACCGAAAGGTCTGCCGCCGCGTCACTACCCTGAATGGGACTATAAAACGAAAACCTACCGGCCTGACTGGGTCAGCCTGTATGAGAGCCTGCACCCTGCGGGTGATGCGCTTAAGATAGACAAACTTCTGGATAAACATCGCGCACTAGCGAAGCGACTGGAGCAGATGCTGGAAATGTTGAAACCACAGCAGTATGTGCGTATCCGTTATCAGGAAGAGGGCAGTGACCTGGATCTGGATGTAGCCATTAGCTCATTAATCGATTTTAAAAGTGGCAGCACGCCTGATCCGCGCATTAACATGAGCTACAGACATGACGGTCGGGATATTGCCGTGATGCTGCTGCTGGATTTATCTGCTTCACTGGCTGATGTTCCCGATGGCTGTGAACAGACCATCCTTGAATTGAGCCAGGAGGCGGTCGCCTTACTGGGCTGGGCCATCGATCAGCTGGGTGATTCCTTTGCCATTGCTGGTTTTTCCTCCAATACCCGGCACGAAGTGCGCTATCAGCATATCAAGGGTTACAGCGAGAGCTGGGATGATACGGTAAAGGGCAGGCTGGCTGCTATGGAAGCGGGTTATTCCACACGTATGGGTGCGGCCCTGCGACATGCTGCACATTACCTCGGTGCACAGAAGGCAGAAAAAAAACTGCTGCTGGTACTCACTGATGGCGAACCGTCAGACATCGATGTCGATGACCCGGAGTTGCTGATCCAGGATGCTCACAGGGCGGTACAGGAACTGGATCAGCAGGGAATCTACACCTACTGTATCAATCTCGACCCATATGCCGATGATTACGTCGCCGATATCTTCGGCAAACAGTACACCGTCATTGACAAAATTGAACGCTTACCAGAAAAACTGCCTAAGCTTTTTGCGGCATTAACTTCATAAAATATTAAAGGCTGCTTAATCGCAGAGATGCAGAGTGCGCAAAGGGAACCCAATAAATTTTCACTGCATACTTTACGTTTTTGTGGTGAAAACATCTGATTCCCAGATTCAGCCAGTAATATTATCAAACAATTACAAAGCGGCGGATAATTTCCCTGAATAAGAATGTGCTCTGTCAATGATCAGGCATCTAGCCGATACAGTCTTCAATAAATATTGTCATGATTTTTTCTATCTCATCACGGCTATCAATCAAAACCTCTACGCATTCGGCATCCAGTTTCTTGCCCGATAGTCTTTTTAGCTCGTCAAAAGCCTTATCAATATCCCATGCATTCTTGTAGGGACGTTTGCTGGTTAGCGCATCAAACACATCAGCGGTAGCAACAATCCTGGCTTCAAGCGGGATGTCGTCGCCTTTCAGATTACTCGGGTAACCTTCTCCATTAATGGCTTCGTGGTGATAATGAGTAATATTTCGCAGGATGTCGAGATACTGGATAGATGAAAGATTAAAATTTGCAATCATATGATCAATGATTTCCAGACCTTTATCCGAATGGGTGTCCATGATCTTTCGTTCTTCTTTGTTCAGAGGGCCTTTTTTTTGCAAAATGTGATCGGGGATCGTTACTTTCCCGATATCATGCAGTGGTGCAAACATTAAAATGTGTTCCACATATTCATCACTTAACTGATGTTTCTCTGCAAGCTTACGTGCAATCATCTGAGAATAGCGCGACATGCGGTCAAGATGGATGCTGGTTTCGGGATCGCGCTGGTGGGTGATGTGAGCAGCTGTGCTAAGCGCCGCTGTCAGTGAACGCAGGGATGACATTTCATCAATCACCATCAGTGAAATCAGACGTGCAAAGATATCCAACTCATCAAGAACTTCCTCTGAAAAAACATCTGCTTTGTAGGAATTAAAGAAAACAAACCCAAAAAAGTTTCCTTTATAAAATATTGGCAGCGTATAGCTGGCTGCATATCCTTGGCGGCCGATACGCAGAGTGTGTTCATGCTTGCCATTCTCAAAGGCCAGCATATTGTTGATGACCCGAGGCTCACCCTTTTCCAGTATGGATTTTAGAGACGGTGCGTCATCAAGAGGGGCCTGGTAGTGCGAAAGAGGATCATCCTCACCACTGCTGTGTATATAGCTTTTTAACACCGAAGTTGCTGGGTCATAAATGGTGATTGCAATTCTGGCAATATCAAGACAATACTTCTGAATGACCTTGTGACAATGAACCAGCTTATCGCTAAGGCTGTTTTGTCTGTTCAGTGGTTCGAGAACGTCTTTATGTCGCATCTAAAGCCTACCATGATTGAATAAACGGGCTTGTTGCTGCTGTTTTGTATAAAAGTATAGCAGGCAATACTAAAACTATATATCCACAGTTTGTTCTGGGAGTATTAGTGCCCTGCAATTAACAGTTATCAGGAAGAGGGCAGTGACCTGGATCTGGATGTAGCCATTCGCTCATTAATCGATTTCAAGAGTGGCAGCATGTCTGATCCACATAACCCTGGTGGCCGATATGCTTAGTGTGTTCATGCTCGCTGCTCTCAAAGGTCAGCATGTTGTTGATGATCCGAGGCCCACCTTTTTCCAGTATGGATTATAGAGATGGTGCGTCATCAAGAGGGGCCTGGTAATGCGAAAGAGGATCATCCTCACTACTGCTGTGTATATAGATTTTTAACACCAGTTTATAGTGCAAATGAATTCGCACCTGCGTGAGCTACTCCACCAGCTTGTGTTGGGGTAGGGTAGTCAGTTAAACGGGTTACCTGTAGTTTGAGATGGTCATCAGGACTGGTTAATTGACCTCACCAAACCCGAATGTAATATAGGCAAACGGTCCCTGATATTTCCACTTGATATCGAGGTTGTCGCTAACATCTTTAAGTTTGGCATCTGCCTCGTTGTATACATAGGCGATGCCAAAACCAACATTCTGCCAGGGCCGGAATTCAGCGCCTCCCATCGCATCAATGATTGTACCTTTGAAATCTTCACCTATGCTAAGGCCAATACTACTGAAACGACCCTCTAGTGACCATTTTGGAGACAATGCCCTGGTAAAGTAAACCCCGATAGTGGGTAGGGGGTAGGTTTCATCAAAGGCAGTATATGATGCAACGGTAATACCGGCGACTGAAGCATCCAGTGCCGATTTTAGTGAAAGAGCTGAAAGACCAAGATCAACTCCAAATTCAGTAGTATCATTTCGTATAAAGGACCACCCAACCGCAGCCGACGCAAGACTGCTGTCAAAGCTTGCAGTAATCGTTGTTCTAGCAGGTACTGTGATCGGCCCAATCGGTACACCTATATCAAAGTCGGTAGATGTATCCCGGTCAACTGCCCAGTAACCAAAATTTAGACGGAAGTGGTTGGAGATGCGCCATATGCCCTTGAAGGCAGCAGTCGTTGCGTTGTCATCAAGATAATCTTCGAAGTCTTGCTTTTGATCACCGAGCTGGACACTGGTATCGATGCTGGGAAAAAATGGTCCAATCCGGAATGCCAGCCTGTCGTTTAGTGTCTGGTTGATGGGGGCAGCCTGGGCTGAAACAGAAAATAGACCAAGTATGATTACAGATGCGAGTAAATCCTTTTTCATTCTGATTCTCCAATGGGTATTTTATGGTTAGCGTTCAAGAAAGGGCTCACAATTACCTGAGATTCGTTATTCCGGCATATGCTGTGGTATTCAGATGATATAACTATATACTGTATTACGTCATTCAGGACAAGCTGGCCTGATGTTGACCTGACTATCTCAAATTCTACTCTTTTTTGAATGTGTTGGTCGATTCAGCTTGAGCATCTGCTGCTTGTGGGTTCCATTTACCTGCCTTCATTTTATCGCTCAATGGTTCAGGAATACGATCGACAGGAGCTGGCGGTAGTGTCGATCCGGGCACTGCCAGGACTGATCTGCCGACACCGTTGCCAATATTGAGGAACTTGAAGGTGCTCTTCATGGAGTAATGCGTGGAATAAGTCTTATCTCAAACAGTTTCGGCCAGTATTTCCCGGTCACAAAAAGACGATCTCCCTCTGTGTCATAGGCAATGCCATTAAGAACATTTGCCCTGGCTCCAGACGCATACTTTTTAAGCAGGCCGGCAAGGTTGACAACACCAGTAACCTTACCTGTATGCGGTGAAATAATTACAATTTGATCAGCACGCCAGACATTGGCGAAAATTTTTCCTTTCACCATTTCAAGTTCATTGAGATGTTTTACCGGTCTGCCATATCGGGATACAGAAAGACGGCTGGTTTCTTTGAAAGTAACGGGATCCAGAAACCGTAAGACTGAAGATCCATCACTTATGATGAGTTGATCGTTGTAAGTGGTAAGTCCCCAGCCTTCACCCGGATAGTTAAATGTTTTTATGAGATCAAAGCTGTTTGTATTGTATATAAAAGCTGTGCCAGTTTTCCAGCTTAGTTGTATCAACTGCTGTTTATAGTTGGTTAAACCTTCAGCAAAAATTTTATTGTCAATTTTTTTGTTTTTTATAATATTTCCAGTTTCCAGCTCAACTTTTCTCAGGCTGGAATAACCATATTTACCGGTACTTTCGTACAGGTAACCCTCTTTAAAAATTAACCCCTGAGTAAATGCTGTGGGATCGTGTGGGTATGTGTTAATGACTTTGTAGTCATAGAGTAATAATTCTTCTGAGGATGCGATGCCTGAAAACGAAAAGAACAAAAAAACAGGGTAAATAAACTTTATCAGATAACCGGTATTTTTCATGAAAAGTAGCAACAATATAATGTTCGAAAACGTAAAACGTAAAACGTAAAACGTAAAATGTAAAATCTCTCTTTTACTACAACATCATCCCGCGAATCATGAAGTAGATCAATGCTGCCATTCCACCGGTGGCTGGTACAGTAATAATCCAGGCAGCAACAATCCTTTTAAGATGAGAGCGCTTAACAAGTTCTGTTCTGTAGACTTTACTTAATTTTTTGCGCTCTTTTTTCATCAAATGTGCCCTGGCTGAATTTTCTTTTAACTGTTTCAGCATCACATTTTTTCTTTCCAGAGAGGCTTCATCAAATTCATCAAGGAATCTCTCGACTGCTACCGTATCATCATCTTCATGGTGATGCTTGATCTCTTCAATCATTCCGCTGTAACTGGATTTCAGGTATTCACGTAGAAAGCCAACGCCGAATATGCCGCCAACAGCAATATGTGTTGAACTGACAGGCAGGCCGAGCTGTGAGGCGATAATGACGGTGATGGATGCCGCCATGGCAACACAGAACGCACGGGTTTTATCCAGATCTGTAATCTCTGATCCAACCGTTTTAATGAGCTTTGGCCCATACAGGGCGAGACCGATCGCTATACCGGCGGCGCCTATCATCATTATCCAAAGTGGAATACTGGCTTTACTGGTGACGCCACTGCCACCGATGGCCTCCTTAATGGCAGCAAGCGGGCCAACGGCATTGGCAACATCGTTTGCGCCGTGCGCAAAGCTGAGGAAGGCGGCAGCAAATATCAGTGGAATAGTAAAAAGTTGACTTATGCTTTCCTTATTGTTTTTTAAAGTATCGGCAGACCGTATAATTACAGGCTTGAAGACTATATAGACTGCAATAGCAATGACTACAGAAATTCCTGCTGCTGTCAGAAAATCTACTTTCCAGATATGTTTCAATCCCTTCAGTAACAGGTAGGTTGAAAAGGACCAGGCCATGGCCATCAGCAGCAGTGGAACGATTATTTTTGCTGCGGCCAGTTTGTTTGTGCGGTAGGTGATTTTACGTTTGATCAGGTACAGGAATGCGGCGGCTATCAGGCCGCCCATAACGGGCGAGATAACCCAGCTTGCTGCGATCTCTGCCATTTTGTCCCAGTTGGCAATATCTATGCCGCCTGCCGCAATTCCCGCGCCGAGTACGCCACCAACAATAGAATGCGTGGTGGAGACGGGTGCGCCCATTGCGGTGGCAAGATTGAGCCAGAGCGCACCTGAAAGCAGGGCAGACATCATTAGCCAGATAAAGGTATCCGTATCTTGAATCATACTCGGGTCAATAATGCCTTTTTTTATTGTACTGACGACATCACCACCGGCAATCAGGGCACCGGCCGCTTCGAAAATGATTGCAATGATAATTGCCCCGGTAAGCGTCAAAGCCTGTGAGCCAACGGCCGGGCCAACGTTGTTGGCAACGTCATTCGCTCCGATATTCATTGCCATATAGCCGCCAATAACGGCAGCAATCACCAGTAAAAGTCTTCCATCACTGCTGGTAGTGGTGAAGTAAACGGACAGTATGATAACAATCAGGAACAGCAGTCCAATGCCGGATCGTGTTAATTGCTCCTGTGTCTGGTTTTGCATTAAGGGGTCTTGATAAATGTGTTGTTTGTGTGTCGAAGTTGTGTATCTTGATAAAAATTTTTTTACTAATTATACCGAAATGCCTACTATACTATTTCTGAAAATTGGGAAAGTTCGAAAATTATTCTACAATTATCTATTGAAGATTTATGCTTTTTATCTGGATGTGAACATGATTATATTTTTTGAACTACAGCCGTAGTTTTAGTGGTTGAAGAGGATGATGACGAAAAGATAGAAATTACCATACCTCAGAACTATCTCAGTGCACCAGGCAAGAATCTGTACTGCGCGTGCTGACAACTTGCTTCTTATCCCGCCGCTGACCTGATAGAATTTGCTTCCAGTCCGCTCCTGACTATCATTCAGGTGATTTCCACAATTATTATCTACAAGCACCCTTATCCAAAATCCAGAATGGAAGACCTTAATCCGCTACACAATCAGCTCAAAGACATGAAAGACCGTGTGCAGTCTTTGAGGGGGTATCTTTGACTTTGACAGCAAATCAGAGCAGCTGACCGAAATACTTCGTGAACTGGAGAGCCCGGATGTCTGGAATGATCCGGAAAGAGCGCAGTCACTGGGGCAGGAACGCGCCAGGCTGGAAGCGGTAGTCGATGTCATCCTGATGCTGGAAAACGGCATCGAAGAATCCTCAGAATTACTGTCAATGATAGAAGAGGAAAATGATGAATCCATGCTTGAAGATGTGCAGAGCGATCTAAATCGGTTGCAAAGCAAACTGGAAGAACTGGAATTTCGCCGGATGTTTTCCGGCAAGATGGATGCGAATAATGCCTGGCTGGATATACAGTCAGGTTCGGGAGGAACCGAAGCACAGGATTGGGCAAATATGCTGTTGCGCATGTATTTGCGCTGGGGGGAGCGCCAGGGTTTGAAGACTGAGCTGATGGAAGTTTCTGAAGGTGAAGTGGCGGGAATCAAAAGTGCCACCATTAAGTATACCGGCGATTATGCCTTTGGTTATCTTCGAACAGAGACCGGCGTCCATCGCCTGGTCCGAAAGTCGCCATTTGATTCCGGCAATCGGCGCCACACCTCATTTGCTTCTGTTTTTGTCTCACCGGAGATTGACGACAGCATCGAAATTGAAATAAACCCTGCAGACCTGCGTATCGATACCTACAGAGCAAGTGGTGCCGGTGGTCAACACGTGAATAAGACAGATTCAGCCGTACGTCTGACTCACATCCCTACCGGTGTCGTTGTACAATGCCAGAATGACCGTTCACAGCACCGCAATAAGGCGCAGGCCATGGACATGATGAAAGCACGCCTGTATGAACTGGAAATCCAGAAACAGCAGGAGGAGCAGAAGGCGGTAGAGGAATCCAAGTCGGATATTGGCTGGGGTAGTCAGATTCGTTCATATGTACTGGATTCATCACGCATCAAGGATCTTCGCACAGGCGTTGAAACAGGCAATACCCAGGCTGTACTGGATGGCGATCTTAACCAGTTTATAGAGGCTAGTTTGAAATCCGGACTTTAAAGGGCACCTCTATTTATTCATGAATAAATAGAGGTGCCCTAAAGTATTACTTCCAAAACAAATATCAATGAAAAAAAGTTTATGACCGATACCACTCAAAACGAAAACGAACAGATCAAATTGCGCCGTGAGAAATTGACCGCGATGCGGGAAAGTGGCACTAATCCATTTCCTAACGATTTTCGGCGGAATATTGTTGCAGCTGAAATTCTGGCCCGTTATGAGGGCAAGGAAAATGAAGAACTGGAGGATGAACAGGTACGGGTAAAAGTTGCTGGTCGTATGATGTCACGGCGTATCATGGGTAAAGCCAGTTTTGCGCATGTTGAAGACATGTCAGGGCGCATTCAGCTTTACGTGCAGCGCGACTCCCTGCCGGATGGATTCTATAACACCTGTTTTAAAAAATGGGACATCGGCGACATTATTGGCGTGGAGGGCGTACTGTTCAGGACTAAGACCGGTGAATTAACCATCCGTGTTGATGATATTCAGCTACTGGTCAAGTCATTAAGGCCGCTACCGGAAAAATACCATGGCCTGACCGATCTGGAGATGCGCTATCGCCAGCGTTATGTCGACCTGATCATGAGCCAGGCATCTCGCGATAGTTTTCGGAAACGCACGCGCATTATTTCGCTGATTCGTGAGTACCTGGCGGACAGGGATTTTCTCGAAGTAGAAACACCGATGATGCAGGCCGTACCCGGTGGAGCGGCGGCACGACCATTCAAGACTTTCCATAATGCACTGAATATCGATTTGTTCATGCGCATCGCACCGGAACTCTATCTAAAAAGACTGGTAGTGGGCGGATTCGAGCGAGTATTTGAGATCAACCGTAATTTCCGCAATGAGGGCTTAAGTACTCGTCACAATCCTGAATTCACCATGGTTGAGTTTTACCAGGCCTATGCTGATTACAAAGAACTGATGGATTTGACAGAAGATATGTTGCGTCATATCACTGAAACCATCCAGAATAACAATACCGTGGTCAGTTATCAGGGCGATGAATATGATTTCGGCAAGCCCTTTACCCGCATGACCGTCAAAGAAGCGGTGCTTAAATATAATAAACAGCTGTCAGCTGATCAGCTTGAGGATAAAGATGCCCTGCGTAAATATGCAGAAAGCCTGAAGATTCCCCTGCGCGACAGCTACGGGGCGGGCAAGCTGCTAATCGAGATATTTGAGAAAACGGGTGAACACCTGCTAAAAGATCCGACATTTATCACCGCTTACCCGGTAGAGGTTTCTCCCTTGTCGCGCAGAAATGACGAAGACCCGGACGTTACCGATCGTTTTGAATTATTCATCGGTGGGCGCGAGATTGCCAACGGTTTTTCCGAACTGAATGACCCGGAAGATCAGGTCGAGCGTTTTCGCGATCAACTGAAACAAAAAGAAGAAGGTGATGAGGAAGCGATGTCCTACGATGCAGATTTTATCCGTGCGCTGGAACACGGCATGCCACCAACCGCTGGCGAGGGTATCGGTATTGATCGTCTTGTGATGCTGTTCACCGATAGCCCGTCGATTCGCGATGTATTGTTATTTCCACATATGCGGCCCGAGGCGGAGGGATGAAAGCAGGGGAAAGTGCAATTCTATGATCCACCCCTTAGAACTCTTCATCGGCCTTTCCTACACGCGCGCTAAACGGCGTACCGAGTTTATCTCATTTATCTCCCTCGCCTCTATGCTGGGTACGGCACTGGGTGTTGCTGCACTAATAACAGTGCTTTCTGTAATGAACGGTTTTGGTGAAGAACTGAGAAGCCGGATCCTGTCCGTCGCGGCCCATGTTACGGTGACGGGGTTTGGCGGTGAGCTGACTGACTGGCAGTCGGTTCAGCGACAGATAGTTACCGATAAAGGTGTTGTTGGCAGTGCCCCATACGTGCTGGCTCAGGGACTATTGACGCAGAAAGGGAAGAGCAGCGGTGTGATGGTGCGTGGAATATTGCCTGCAGAGGAGTCGACTGTTTCCAGTCTTGGCGAAAACATGAAAGGTGGCAAGATCGAGCAACTTGCTGCGGGTAAATATCGCATTATTCTGGGTCAGGAACTGGCCTGGTCTCTGGGTGTGTGGGTAGGCGATAAGGTAACGCTAATGGCCCCTCAGGCTTCAGTTACTGCGGCGGGTATATTACCTCGCATAAAGCGATTCGTTGTTGCGGGCGTGTTTGAGGCTGGGATGTATGAATATGATAGTGGTCTGGTGTTGATTCATATGGCTGATGCACAGAAGCTCTACCGACTGGGCAAAAACGTGACGGGCTTGCGACTGAAACTGGACGATATAGATGCTGCGCCACTATTTTCTCAGGAATTAGATAAACAACTGGGAGCACGCTACCGGATAAAAAACTGGACTCAGGAGCATGTCAGTTTTTTCCGTGCATTGAAGATTGAACGTAATGTTATGTTTGTTATTCTGATGCTGATCGTTGCCGTTGCGGCCTTCAACCTGGTGTCCACTCTGGTCATGGTGGTGACTGATAAGCAGGCCGATATTGCAATTTTACGCACACTGGGGATGAGCCCGGCAAACATCATGTCTGTGTTTATATACCAGGGCATGATCATTGGCCTTATCGGTACCTTGCTGGGGCTGCTTGGCGGAATTGTCCTGGCGATGAATGTTTCAGCTATCGTCAGTGCCATAGAAGGCTTCTTTCAGGTCCAGTTTATGCCGCCTGACCTCTATTACATCTCTAGCTTTCCCTCCCGCCTGGACTGGAATGATGTGGCCACTATTGGTGTGTTGTCATTCGTCCTGTCTGTACTGGCGACCCTGTATCCTGCCTGGCGCGCGAGCAGAACTCTGCCGGCGGAGGCATTGCGCTATGAGTAATCCATTATGAGTAATAAATGGGTACTGGAGTGCACGGATTTACACCGGATATTTACCGAAGGCCCGGCTGATGTCGAGGTGCTGAAAGGCATCAATTTTTCCGTTGCAGCAGGTGAACAGGTCGCCATCATCGGTAGTTCAGGTTCCGGCAAAAGTACCTTGCTGCATTTGCTGGGAGGTCTCGATGAACCCAGTTCGGGAACAGTATATGTTGACAGTGTAGACATCAATTCCCTAAAGCAGGCTGAACGTGGGCGGTTGCGCAACCGTTGTCTGGGTTTTGTCTACCAGTTTCATCACCTGCTGCCGGAGTTTTCCGCACAGATAAATGTCGCTATGCCGCTGTTGATACGCCGTGATGACAGTAAGCAGGCGATGCAGCAGGCTGCTGAGATACTTGGCCGGGTCGGTTTATCACATCGACTACTGCATAAGCCCGGTGAGCTGTCCGGTGGTGAGCGACAGCGTGCTGCACTGGCACGGGCAATGGTGACAAAGCCACAGTGCATACTGGCCGATGAGCCTACTGGCAACCTTGATCGGCGAATGGCAGAATCGGTCTATTCTCTAATGCTTGAGTTGAATGAAGAAAAAGGAACGGCTTTAGTGATTGTTACTCATGATCAGGGACTGGCCGAGAAAATGAATAAGATTTATACACTTGATGATGGAGTGTTGAATGTGTAGGTACGAGTTCAAAAGAGAAAATGATCTAATGGAGGCACAGAGATGGGAAAGAATTCAATTGTAGGTTCGAATTTATTCGGACAATAACGTGTAGAGAGTTCCTTTTTTAGCTTTCTTGTGCGAATGAATTCGCACCTACAAAAAATACATTTGACGTTTTACTCACACTCACAATCATCCTTGGCGACACAGCGACGCTGCCTGCGTTTCTCCCAGTTTCGTATGGCATGTATACGCCACAGGGCCCTTGTTGCCAGGTAACCTGTCAGGGCAAGCAGACTTCCGAGTATAAGAGAACCCAGCCACAGGGGAATGGCCTGTGACATCAGCCAGCTCATGGTCATTTCATGAATATTGACAAAATCCTTGCCCAGTATTTTGGCGCCCAGCATATAACCGGCACCATAAAGAGGTATCCATGTTACCGGATTCGAAACCCATACCAGTGATACTGAAATAGGCAGGTTAACCTTGAAGATAATCGCCAGCATTGCTGCAAAAAGCATTTCTAATGGCATGGGTAGATAGGCTGTGAAAAGTCCTATTGCTACAGCACCAGATACCGTGCGCCGGTTAAGGTGCCAGAGACAGGGGTTACCGAAAAAGCGATGGAATAGCCGCAATTGTGATGTTTCGTGGAAACTCTTGCGGCTAGGGAGGTAACGCTTAATAAACTTCCTGGGCATCTTTTTAGTATATCACCCGAAAATCAGCTTTTATCTGAAAAATAGAATTTACTCTTCTTTATTTAACTGCGGTTAAATATATCTTTTGACTTGCTTTGTAACCAGTTTCGACATCTAATTCAGGAAACTAAGATGGATATTTAACCACCTGAAGCAGGCAAGGATGCCAGCCATTATCTTTTCACGTCTTCCCCTGTCTGTGCTTGCTTTTCTGGCGGGCACAGTTGTTCTGTTTTCTTTGCCGAGCCTGGATCTTGCATGGTCAGTGGCTGGAATATTGCCTGTTGTTCTGGTGTTTCTGTTGTTTTTACAGAAATGGCGATTGCCTGTTTTGTTTTTTCTGGCGGGTCTGGGCTGGGCAGGATTTGTTACCGGTCATCAATTGTCGAAATCTCTGCCGCAGGAACTGACAGGTAAAGATATTATTGTAGAGGGTATTGTAGAAGGCTTACCGGCCAGGGAAGGGCGGGTAGTTCGTTTTAATTTCAATGTATTTCACTCCGAGCAGGTAGAAGGAAAGCGAATAAGTGGAAGAATCCGTGTCAGTGACTACCGCAGAAATTCCATCAACCCGCAGCCGGGAGAAGCATGGCGCCTTCTGTTGCGGGTGAAATCTCCACATGGTTTTGCCAACCCGGCGGGTTTCGACTACGAAAAATGGCTGTTCAGTCAGCGTATTATTGCCACGGCCTATATACGAAAAAATAAAACCAGTTTTTCCAGGATAAACCATCGACTACCTGACCTGGATCGATCAGCAGTCATTGACCGCATGCGACTTCAAATTGCAGCTCAGATAAAAAATAGCCTGGGAGATTCATCTTTTCGCGGCATGATTACTGCACTGGCTACCGGCGACCGCCGTGCGATAACTTCACAACAATGGTCTGTGTTGCAAACCACAGGCACATCACATTTGATGGCGATATCCGGTCTCCATGTCGGCCTGGTAGCCGGCATAGCATTCTTCCTGTTTCGATTCCTGTTTGCTGCTGTCCCTCAACTGCCATTGTTGATCCCCTCCCATAAAGCGGCCGCTATCGTGGCAATGTTTTGTGCCGCTTTCTACAGTTTGATGGCAGGATTTTCCCTGCCCACTCAACGGGCATTGTTAATGCTGACGGTGTTGATGGTAGCGATTATTTTACGACGCCGTGTTCGAGCGCTGGATATATTGTCACTGACACTGCTGCTGGTTCTTATCCTCGACCCATTATCGATATTGTTGGCTGGTTTCTGGTTGTCTTTTGCTGCAGTGGCAATGATTTTGTACATTTTACAGCAACGCAGCCATCGAAATGACTGGACAGAAAGCAGTACGTTTAAAACAGTAAATATGCAGTTGAAGTTATCGTTGATGATGGCGCCCGCTACATTGATATTTTTTCAACAGATCCCGCTCTCAGGCCCTGTAGCTAATCTTGTCGCTATTCCAGTGGTCGCATTTTTAATTGTGCCACTGGTGCTGCTTGCCAGTTTGTCTTTTTTGTTGTTTGGCGGTGGTTTTGTTGAACATAATCTTTATCGGCTGGCGGATTATGTATTGCAGTTACTCTGGACACTGCTGGAGTCACTGGCAAGGGCTACAGAAGCCTTACCATTTTCAGTCGAGCATTCTGCCGTAGCACTTGCAGGGCTTGTTTTTACAATACTGGTTTTAATGCTACCGGCTGGATTAAAGATTAGAAAGCTGGCTCTTGTCGGTCTGCTGGCATTTTTCTTTCCTCTCCATAGCCAATTGCGTGAAGGAGAGTTCAGAGTGATTCTACTGGATGTTGGGCAGGGACTATCTGCTGTCATTATGACTGGTCGGCACGCACTGTTATTCGACACAGGTGCACGTTTCAGCAAACGATTCAATGCTGGCGATGCCGTCGTGCTGCCTGTTCTGAAGTCATTGTCAATCAACAGGCTGGATACTCTCATCGTTTCACATGGCGACAATGATCACAGCGGCGGAGTTCAGAAAGTACTGGCAGGGATGGAGGTTAAGCAGGTGATCACAAATGAAAAGATAATTGACACTGAGGCTGGCACTAAGGTGACTCCCTGCAGGGCTGGGCTGCAATGGCAATGGGAGGGTGTATCGTTCCGCATTTTACACCCGGATACTGATGGAACGACAATGAGTAATAATGCCTCCTGTGTGCTGCATGTGCAGTCATCATTCGCTTCGATACTGCTACCGGCTGATATAGAAGAAGAGGCCGAAAAAGAAATTATTTCGCGTTATCCTGGCACCTTGCGCTCAAACATACTGATTGCCGGACACCATGGAAGCAATACTTCATCGAGTGATGACTTTATCAATGCCGTTTCACCACAGCTAGTATTGTTCCCTGCCGGCTGGAGAAACCGTTATCATCATCCCGCGAAAAAAGTACTGCATCGACTGGCAATAAGGCAGATAAAGAGCATGATAACCGGTGAATGCGGTGCTATTACTATACGGGTAGCTGAAGCAGGTGTTTCTGCCTGGTCATGGAGGCAGTCAAACAGGAAGATTTGGGATGTTTCAGAAATCGACAGGAGGTGCAGTAAAGTCGTTATAGGACTTTCTGAAATCTCTGCCTTTTGATACATTAACGGGCTGTTCAAACCTCTTTCTGGATATATATCTGGTGTTAGAAATTTTCCAATCAGGTGGCCTGCTGATGTGGCTGCTGCTAATCTGCTCAATTATTGCCCTGGCAATCGTTGCTGAACGGTTCTGGACCCTGCAAAAACGTAATGTGGCACCAGATCAACTGTTAAAACAGGTGCTGGATCACGAAAAAGCAAATCGGGTCAGTGAAGATTTGCTCAAACTACTGGTCAAGTCTTCCCCACTAGGCAGGCTGTTTGCTGTTGGCCTTGTTAATCGTGATCATGGTAGAGAAATCATGAAGGAAGCGATTGAAGAAGAGGGAAGTATCGTTGTCCATGAGCTGGACAAGAATCTCAATACCCTGGGAACGATGGCTGTTATTACGCCTTTGCTCGGCCTGCTGGGTACTGTCATTGGCATGATCCAGGTTTTTTCCTCGATTACACCGGAAGTAATGAGCCAGGGCATAGGGGATCCTACGGTGCTTGCTGCCGGTATTTCCAAAGCGCTGATCACCACCGCTGCGGGCCTTTCAATTGGTATCCCCGCATTAATGTTCCATCGTTATTTCAAGGGCAAGGTACGTTCTCTTACGGTAGAAATGGAGCAGCAGTCTGTTAAACTGGTTGAAATCATCCAGGGCGACCGCGAGTACTGAGACCTGACAGATGAAATTTAAAAATACCACCGATGATGATGAGCTGGAGATTAATCTAACGCCTCTGATTGATATTGTCTTCCTGCTATTGATTTTTTTCATGGTATCTACAACGTTCACTAAAGAATCCCAGTTACAAATCAAGTTACCGCAGGCCGAGGGCGAGAAAGCGCTTCCTCGGGAGCTTCCGAAGCTAATCATTGAAATCAGTGCGTTGGGTGTCTATGCGGTAAAAGGCCCCGATGATAAGGCTGCTCGCCAAATCCTGAATACCAGCCCAGGTGCGTTGCAGCGGGTGATTCGGTCTGCAGCTGAAAATCAGGATAAGGACAAAATGATCGTTATCATACGCGCAGACAGGAAAACGCCTCATGAAGCGGTTGTCCGGGCACTGTCAATAGCAGGGCGGCTGGGTCTTACACGCATTACCTTTGCAACTGAATCTCAACCTGGAGATAGTTGACCTCGGTGTCCGAAATTGTTGATACCCACTATACCGGCTGGGAGCTTTACCGGCGTCTGCTGAGTTACGTTAAACCGTACCGTAAGGTCTTTCTATTTGCCATTATCGGCATGATCGTTGTTGCGGCTACCCAGCCGGGGCTGCCCTATCTGATTAAAGGCATTACAGACAAGGGTTTTATCGCCAGGGATTCCGGATACATTCGGATGATCCCCATCTATCTAATTTTGCTTTTTCTTATTCGTGGCGTTGCAACCTTTGCTTCACAATTTGGTATCTACTGGGTTGGTAGACGGGTCATTTTTGATATTCGTCGCGAAATGTTTCAGCGCATGATTCATTTACCAACAGCTTTCTTTGATGAAAACCATTCCGCCAAACTGGTGGCCAAGCTAATTTACGATGTTGAGCAGGTGGCGACAGCTGCCACCACTGCCCTGACAACAGTGGTAAAAGATGGTCTGACGGTGACCCTGCTGCTAGTGTATCTGGTTTATCTGGACTGGCGTCTGACCCTGATATTTCTGGTCATAGGCCCGTTGGTAGGCATTTTCGTCCGTTTCATGAGCAAGCGCTTTCGTGCAGTCAGTACCTCAATACAATCCTCAATGGGACATATTGCTCACGTCGCCAAAGAAGCGATTGAAGGGCAAAGGATACTCAAAACCTATGGTGGACATAAAAAAGAAACCCGCTATTTTGAGCAGGCCAACGAGGAAAACCGCCAGATGTATTTAAGAAAGGCAAAAATCTCGGCTATGGCAATCCCTGTAGTGGAAATGTTTATAGCCCTGTCACTGGCTGGGTTGATTGCCTTCATGCTTAGTCGTACTGACCAGAATTCTGCTACGGTTGGTTCCTTCATCGCTTTCCTGACAGCTGTGTTGCTGTTGATGCCTCCAATCAGACGTCTTACAAAAATCAATGAGCCGGTACAGACAGGCATTGCTGCTGCACAGAGCGTCTTTATGTTGATGGATGAGGAGGAAGAAAAAGACAACGGTGAAGGTGTACTGGAAACTGTAAAAGGTCATGTTGAATTTAAACAGGTAGGTTTCAGATACCATCCCGATGACAACCCGGTACTTGAAGATATCAACTTCGAAATTGCACCGGGGAATGTAGTGGCGCTGGTCGGTGCATCCGGCAGTGGTAAATCCACCATTGCATCATTGATGGCTCGTTTTTATGATCCGCAGCAGGGCCAGATACTTATTGATGGCATTGATGTCTGCACACTGGGTCTGAAAAATTTGCGTAAACAGTTGGCAGTAGTACCCCAGGAAACTATATTGTTTGATGGCAGTCTGGCTGAAAACATTACCTATGGTTGTGAAGGCGATATTTCTCAGGAGGCACTGTCCAAGGCGGTAGACGCGTCAAATGTTCAGGAGTTTGTCAAAGGTCTACCTGAAGGAATTGATTCACAGATAGGTGAGCGGGGCGTGAGGCTATCGGGCGGCCAGCGGCAGCGTGTTGCTATTGCCCGTGCGATCTACAAGAATGCTCCCATCCTGGTGCTGGATGAAGCGACTTCCGCACTGGATACACGCTCGGAGCATCATGTACAGGAGGCCATGCAATACCTGATGGAAAAGCGTACCACACTGGTTATCGCTCACCGTCTGAGTACGATTGAGCATGCAGACAAGATTATTGTTCTACATCAGGGAAAAATTCTGGAACAGGGATCGCATGAGGCTCTGCTAAAGAAAAATGGAACCTATGCAGAGCTCTACCACCGTAAGTTTACTGACCTGAAAGTTGAAGAACAGGGCTGATTCTGTCATGCAGAATTTAGGCTGAGTGTGTGAGGTGCTACTGTGAAATTCTCTATCTGGATTCAGCAACAGTGGCAGAAAAGGGGGCTATACGCATGGTTAATGATGCCACTTTCTTTTCTTTATTGCCTCGTGATGATACTGCGACGTGAGGCCTATGGCTCAGGTTTACTGAAGACGTACCAGATAGAGAAACCTGTCATCGTTATCGGAAATTTGTCTGTTGGTGGTACGGGTAAAACGCCACTTGTCATCTGGCTTGCGAATGAACTGGCCAGAAAGGGATTCAGGCCGGCAGTAATTAGTCGTGGTTATGGTGGCAGAGCAAAAAATTTTCCTTTACTGGTCAATGCAGAGACACATGCCGCAATTTCCGGTGATGAACCTGCAATGATTGCCCGTAGACTGGGTTGCCCAGTGGTGATTGATCCTGATCGAGTGGCTGCTGCTAACTGGCTGGTTGAGCGGGATCTCTGTGATGTCATCATCTCGGATGATGGTTTACAGCATCTGGCACTGGGGCGAGATCTGGAAATTGCAGTAATTACATCTGACAGGGTAGCCGGCAACGGCCTTTGCCTGCCTGCTGGGCCATTGCGGGAAAATCAGACCAGGCTGAAGAGCATTGATGTGGTCATCAGCAGAGAGAAAAAGTCTACACTGACAGAACACACAATGGATTTACTGCCCGGCGAATGTAGCCGGCTGGATAACCCTGCGATGCGTTTACCCCTGAGTGCTTTCTGGAAGAGCCCTGTACATGCAATAGCGGGCATAGGTAATCCCGAAGGGTTTTTTAGCAGTCTGCGTACAGCTGGGCTGGAGATTATTCCACACCCATTTCCTGATCATTATGATTATACGCAGGCAGATATCTCATTTTCTGATGGCTTGCCGGTGATTATGACTGAGAAAGATGCGATAAAATGTAGAGAGTTTGCTACACGCAATCACTGGGCAGTAATTATCAGTGTAGATGTGGATCAAGGTATACTTATGACCGTGCTTGAGAAAATTAAGGAGTTCGATAGTAATGGATAAAAAACTGCTGGAAATTCTGGTTTGTCCTTTATGCAAAGGCCCACTGAAATATGATCGCAAGGCGGAGGAACTGATCTGCAAGCCGGATAGATTGGCATTTCCAATTCGGGATGGGATTCCCGTCATGCTTGAAGGTGAAGCCAGGCGTCTAGACTAGATGGTTTACGGGTTATGTTTTACGGAAAATTAAACCCGTAACCCGTAGAACTCTCTGCTAATAATGACTTTTCACATAATAATTCCTGCGCGTTTCGAATCTACTCGTCTTCCCGGCAAGCCGTTGCTTGATATTGCCGGTAAGCCGATGATTCAGCATGTTTATGAGCGTGCGACAGAGACGGGCGCTGCCAGTGTGACGGTCGCCACGGATAATTTACAGGTCGAACAGGTGGTTCGCGGATTTGGTGGCAATGCCTGTCTGACCAATGACCGGCACGTTTCAGGCACTGATCGCCTGGCGGAAGCTGTACAGATTATCGGCCTGTCTGATAACGACCTGGTGGTGAACCTGCAGGGTGATGAGCCGTTGATGCCGGCATCGTTAATTTCACATGTTGCACAAACCTTGCAGAATGATAAACAGGCTGTGGTGGCAACTGCCAGCATTCTAATTAATGATCCCACTCAGATCTCCGACCCGAATGTTGTAAAAGTAGTGGCAGATAGTGTCGGTCACGCCCTCTACTTCAGTCGCTCTACCATACCCTGCTTACGCGATGTGAATAGTGATCATGAACCCAGAATTTTCCGCCACATCGGTCTGTACGCCTACCGCTGCGGCTATCTATCCGAGTTCTCGCAGCTAGAACCCTGTGTACTTGAACAGGTAGAAGCCCTGGAGCAACTGCGGGTGTTGTGGTACGGCGGCAAAATCGCGGTAATGGAAACGACTGAAGATCCCGGGCACGGGGTGGATACTACAGAGGATTTACAGCGGGTCAGAGAGTTGTTTGAAGTGCGAAAAAAATAGTTTTACATTTTACGATTTATAACCGTAAACCGTTCCCTTATTCTTCCAGATCGAGATTTAAAAGCTTCTTAACATTTTCACTCATGCTATGCCACTTGTAAAAGGGATTGGGTACAATACCACTGCATTACAACAGGATTTCTGTATATATGATCAAAGTATTATTCGTCTGTCTTGGCAATATATGCCGATCGCCAAGTGCCGAGGGCGTGTTCCGCAAGCTGGTTGATGAGCAGGGACTAGGTGAGGCTATCGAGATCGATTCTGCGGGTACTCATGCCTATCATGTCGGCTCACCGCCGGACGGCAGGGCGCAGGAAGCGGCCAGGCGCCGCGGGATCGATATGAGCAGCCAGGTTGGTCGGCGGGTTGATGACGGGGACTTTTATACCTTTGATTACATCCTGGCGATGGATGAATCGAATGAATATTATCTGCGGGAAATGGCTCCTCCGGAAGAAATTCACAGGATAAGGCGGTTTCTGGAGTTTGCTCCTGAGCGAACTGAGCGGGAAGTCCCTGATCCTTACTATGGTGGCCACGGAGGTTTTGAGCATGTACTGGATCTGATTGAGGATGCATCTGAAGGCCTGCTGGCTGATATAAAATTAAGGTTAAATTGAACAGTAAGAAAACTCCAGGTTTTTTGTCATTGCGAGCGAAGCGTGGCAATCTCAAACAGTTAAGCAACAACATAAGAGATTGCCACGCTTCGCTCGCAATGACGGGAATTTATTTTTAAATTAGATGTTTAATAACAATAGGTTAAAAGAAATAATTAATCCAGATACTGAAGTAGTAATTTCAATACCTGAGCAATCACTTGAACTGCGCAAACAGGGTGATTTGCTTGAGCGCTATTCGGTATCAACAGCCAGAAATGGCCCAGGTGAAGAATTTGGCAGTGAATGCACACCGCGGGGCAGGCATATCATTCGTGCGGCAATCGGAACAGACTGTATAACAGGCTCAGTTTTTGTCGGTCGCCGCCCGACCGGCGAGGTTTGGTCTGCCGAGCTCGCTCAGCTCGAACCTGAGCGTGACTGGATACTGTCACGGATACTCTGGTTAAGCGGCCTGGAACCGGGTGTAAACCGGCTGGCAAATGTTGATACGATGCGTCGTCATATTTATATTCATGGCACACCTTATGAGGATGAGATAGGCAGTCCGGTATCGCGCGGTTGTATTCGTATGCGCAATGCTGATTTGATCGACCTCTACGAACGGGTAAATCCTGGGGCAATTGTCATAATTAATTCCTGAGGGACTATGCAAACCGATTCTCTTCAAATATCCCGTGGCCCGGTAATGGCCGATATTTCCGGTCTGGAACTCACTCAGGAGGAAAAAGAGCGTCTTTGTCACCCGGTTGTCGGCGCAGTGATCCTGTTTTCGCGGAATTATAAGTCACCCGAGCAGCTGCAGACCTTGACTGCCGAGATCCATGATTTACGCAATCCGCCCTTATTGATTGCAGTCGACCATGAAGGGGGCAGGGTGCAGCGTTTCCGGCAGGGCTTTACCCATTTGCCAGCGATGCGCCGTTATGGTGAATTATTTGACAATGATCCGGCCCAGGCATTGCAGCAATGCTCCACGGCGGGCTGGCTGATGGCCACTGAATTGCTGGAACTCGGCGTGGATTTCAGCTTTGCACCGATTGCTGATCTTGACAGCGGTGTATCTGATGTCATAGGTGACCGTGCCTTTCACAGCAAACCGGGCATCGCCGCTGAACTTGCTCTATCCTTTATGCTCGGCATGCGTAAGGCGGGGATGGCGGCAACAGCCAAACACTTTCCTGGCCATGGCTCTGTTCACGGTGACTCCCACCACATGATCCCGGTTGATGAGCGCAGTTTTGATCAGCTTTCAGATAATGACCTGGTGCCGTTTCGGGTGATGATTGCATCGGCTGTAGAGGGTATTATGACGGCCCATGTTATCTATCCGCAGATAGATGAACAACCACCGACTTTTTCTAATTACTGGCTACAGCAGGTGCTGCGAGATGATCTTGGATACAGGGGATTGATTTTCAGTGACGATTTGTCCATGGCAGGTGCAAAAATGGCAGGTAGGCCATTTGCCCGAGCGAAAGCAGCTATGGATGCCGGCTGTGATGTAATACTGGTCTGCAATGACTCACCGGCACTGGACGAAGTAATCGATGGCCTGTCATCAGCAACCCTGGCATTACCGGGGGCACGCCTTGATGCCTTCGCACCGAAAATTCAGATGGCCAGAGATTTGAAACAATCGGCAGACTGGCAACAGGCTGTAGATACTATTACAGGGCTTGCAGGATGACGTATTCGGACATTATTAGATTCTGGTTTGGAGAAATTGAGCCGGAGAGCTGGTGGAAAAAAGATGCGACCTTTGATCAACTGATTCGCGAACGATTTTCAGATATTCACCAACAGGCGGCAAAATGTGAGCTTTTTGAATGGCGTCAGGATGCACTGGGCTGGTTGGCAGAGATCATCGTGCTGGATCAGCTTCCACGCAATATGTTTCGCGATACCCCGCAGGCATTTGCTACCGACAGGCTTGCCGTAATCCTGGTTCAGGAAGCCGTTTCTAACCAGGTCGACAGGGAATTAACGGCCCCGCAAAAAAGTTTTCTCTACATGCCGCTGATGCACAGCGAATCACCCCTGATTCATGAAACAGCCATGGAGTTATACAGCCAGCCGGGGCTGGAATCCAACCTGGATTTTGAGAAGAAACACAAAGCCATCATCGACCGATTCGGTCGCTATCCACATCGGAATACGATTCTTGGGCGTGAATCTACCGATGAAGAAGTAGAATTTTTAGCGGGGCCGGAGTCTTCGTTTTGAATAAAATAAAGTTTCAAGTTTCAAGTTTCAAGATCCAAGTTCCAGGACCAAACATCATTTACCGTAGAGGTTTGTAGTGGTTATATTGTAGTGTTTTAAACATTGCTCACTTTGCGTCTTCTGCGGCTAAAGGTGTTTTTGTGTGGTGCTTGGAACTTGGATCTTGAAACTTGAAACTTCAAACTTGAAACTTGAAACTTCAATTTATCCGACTTTCCTCCGCATCTTTCAACAATGTTTTACTCCCTGATTCTGTAAGGTATATATACAGCCCCGGTAGTGATGCCAGCAGGAGTATCGGGATATAGAACAATGCAATAGCTGTGGCATCGTTTTCTGCGATTCCGAAACGGATCAGGAGTCCGACAGCTGCCATTTCTCTGACCCCCATACCGCCGATAGATATGGGCAGGGCCGCCGCCATCAGGGCGAGTGGGATGACGACCAGCATTACCTGAATGCTGACCTCTACGTCCAGACCCATTGCCAGAATATAATAAACTAATACTGCCAAAAGTTGTGCGGCAGCGCTATAGAGGACGATAATCAGCAGTGTGGAGGGATGCTTCAGATAACCATGCGTGGCCTCACCCATGCGTAGAATGAAGCCTATCAGTCGAAAGCGGGCAAGTCGCTCAAGCATTTTGTGCAGTGGCCAGTATGTTGCAGGCAGGGCGATCAGGGCCAGGACGGCGGCCGCGCCGGTCAAAATCAGCGTTAACGTTGACCACAGGGTTTTGCTGACGATGGTTACTGAATCTGTCAGATAAATCGCAGTGACATTGATAGCCAGCAGTACAACCAGACCAATGACTCTTTCAGTCACTATCGGTGACACCGCACATACCGCATCTCTGTTGTGGCGGTAGATGTAGAAGCTACGAATCAGGTCGCCACCAGTTGCTGTCGGCAGGATATTGTTAAATAGCGTCGCGACCAGGTAATGGCTGAATAACAACCGGGTGCTGAAATACGGATAGTGTGTGCGCAGTAGTACCGCCCAGCGTAGAGTGCCTATGTAGAGTGTGAGTAAAAGGATAGAGATAGCCAGCGGAATAGTCCACCAGGAAAGACCGGCTGCCTTGCCAATAAGTGACGGCCAGTCCAGCTGCCATAATAGATAGCCGAGCAGCGACAGGCTGACAACAATTTTTGCCGCAAGCAGAAGGTATTTTTTCAATATACTACACTAGTTACCGGCACGTTCGACGTATTCACCGGTACCGGTGTTGACCTTGATTTTCTCCCCGGTATTAATGAACTGTGGAACGGTAACAGTAATCCCCGTTTGCAGTTTAGCCGGTTTACCCGAGCTTGTCGCAGTCTGTCCTTTGACCACACTTTCAGTCTCAATCACTTCAAGAACTACATTCAGTGGAAGCTCCATGCCAATGGGGTTTTCGTTATGAAAGTTGATCTGTACTTCCATATTGGGCAGTAAATAGCCCATTTGTTCGCCGATATCTTCTTCAGCCATACCGAGCTGCTCGTAAGTACTCAGATCCATGAAGATGTGATTATTACCTTCGGCATACAGGTATTGCATCTGCCGAGGCTCAACATGGGCCTTTTCCAGCTTTTCATCGGAGCGAAAACGCTCATTGAGTTTTGTGCCGATTGAAATTTCCTTCATTTCAGCCTGCACAAAGGCGCCGCCCTTACCGGGTTTGACATGCCCTAGCTTCAGCACTCGCCAGAGTTTCCCCTGATGTTCCATCAGATTGCCTACCCTCATTTCAAAAGCCGAAATTTTCATCTATACGTTTCCAGAACTGTTTGATATCCGATGCAGGATTGTAACAAGTTTCAAGTTTCAAGTTTCAAGTTTCAAGGGGAAAGGGGAAGGGAAAGTTTACGTGTTACGTTTTACGGTTTACGGCCAGTATATTTTTGACTTTCCATAAATCGTAACACGTAAAACGTAATACGTTTTTTTTCAGTAATTGCTAGAATCACCCAGATGAAATCTGATCTACAATCAAAGTTTGACATAAATTGCCGCCGTTGCCCTCGCCTGGCAACATTTCTTGACGGTGTCCGTGAAAAGCACCCGGATTACCATGGTCTGCCTGTGGTACCGTTTGGAGATGAGAATGCACGATTGCTGATTGTTGGTCTGGCTCCGGGGATGCATGGCGCCAATGCTACAGGGCGGCCTTTTACCGGGGATCATGCCGGTATTATTCTATATGAAACATTGCACCGTTTTGGCTTTGCCAGTGCAGCAGAATCGGTGTCAGCTGACGATGGTTTGAAATTAAAGAACTGCCGTATTACTAATGCCGTTAAATGCCTGCCACCGGCCAATAAACCGGTGGGGTCTGAAGTAAATGAATGTAATAGTTTCCTGGCAGAAGAACTGTCTGTACTGCAGCCGGGAAGTGTGGTTCTTGCTCTGGGTGGTCTGTCTCACAGGGCCTGTGTCAAAGCTGTGGGCGGGCGGCAGAAAGATTACCCTTTCGGGCATCTGGCTGAAGAAAGGGTGGGTGAGCATACTCTGCTTGATTCCTACCACTGCAGTCGTTACAACACGCAAACCCGTCGTTTGACGCCGAAGATGTTTGATGCGGTGTTTGACAGGGTTCAGGAACTGTTGGCTGGGCCAGTGGAAAGGAACGACTAAGGACTAAGTGACTAAGGATCAGACAGCTGTGCGGGCTAGATTGTGGGCGCGTCTCGTGGCGAATATTTTACCGAAGACCGAAGACCGAAGACCTGAAACTTGAAACTTGAAACCTGAAACTAAAAAAACTTTCGACCACCAGGCCTTTCTCAAAACCCTGGCAGCCTCCCCGGGTGTTTATCAGATGTACGATGCCAACGACAAGCTGCTGTATGTCGGTAAGGCACGGAACCTGAGAAAGCGAGTGTCCAGCTATTTTCGCAAGACGGGTCTGAGTCTGCGCATAGAGTCTATGATGCGGCGGGTCACCAGCATCGAAGTCAGTCTGACCCATACCGAGACCGAGGCCCTGCTACTGGAAAGCAACCTGATCAAGAGCATGAAGCCGCATTTCAATATCCTGATGCGCGATGATAAATCCTATCCCTATATTCGCCTGACCATCAATCAGGACTATCCGGGGTTCTCAGTTCACCGTGGATCGCGCAAAGACAGGGCGCAGTATTTCGGCCCCTTTCCCAGTGCCAGTGCAGTACGGGAGATGCTGACATTGTTGCAGAAAACCATTCCAGTCAGGCAATGCGAGGACGGTTTTTTTCGCAACCGTTCCCGTCCCTGCCTGCAATATCAGATAAAGCGATGCACTGCCCCCTGCGTGGAACTGATTAGCAGAGAAGATTACGCCAGAGATATTGAACAGGCAGTACTCTTCATCAATGGCCAGAAAGATACCCTGGCGGAGTCGCTGACAATAGCCATGGAGCAGGCATCAACAAAACAGGAATTCGAACTGGCTGCGGAATTGCGAGACCGAATTTCAAGCGTTCGTCAGATTCAGGCAAAACAATATGTCAGCGGCAAGCAGGGAGATTTTGATGTCATAGTTCAGGTGCAGGAGGAAGGAACAACGGCTATCGGTGTCATGTTTATTCGTACAGGCCGCTCACTGGGTACCAGGGTCCTTTTCCCGCGCTTTGGGCTGGAGCAGGGAGAGGGCGAGATGCTATCGGCATTTATCGCACAGTTTTATTTGAACAAACCACCGGCCAGATTAATACTGTTGCCGGTGCAACTAGCCGATTCTGAACTGCTGTCTTCAGCGCTCACTGAGAGAGCAGGGTATCGGGTGCGACTTGCCACTGTGCAACGTGGAGATAAACGGCGCTGGTTGGAGTCTGTCAGGATTAATGCCAGGGATGCCCTGCGACGACGACTGGCGACTGAGAGTAATTACCGCGAGCGATTAAATAAGCTGGTCGATGCGCTTGATTTGCCTGCAAGTCCCGAGCGTATTGAGTGCATAGATATCAGTCATACCCAGGGTGAGGCAACTGTCGCATCTCTGGTGGTGTTCGGTAGCGAAGGACCGCTTAGCAGTCAATACCGCCGCTACAATATCACCGGTATTACACCCGGTGATGATTATGCCGCCATTCACCAGGCCTTGAGCCGCCGCTTTCGTCGCATGAAAGATGAACAGGAAATGTTTCCCGATCTATTGTTGATTGACGGCGGCCGAGGTCAGCTGGCATCGGCCTGTGATGCGCTGGCAGAACTCGGTGTAAGCGATGTCATTACCGTGGGGGTGGCGAAAGGAAAAGAGCGCAAAGCTGGCCGGGAGCGTTTATTTAGACCTGGCGAGTCTGTGCCAATAATGCTACCACCAGACTCACCCGCCCTGCATCTGGTGCAGGTAATCCGTGATGAAGCACACCGGTTTGCCATAACAGCCCATCGCCGGCAACGTGCCAAGGCGAGAGTTACATCCACTTTGCAGTGCATACCCGGTATCGGCGATAAAAAGCGTCAGGCACTGTTAAAGCATTTTGGCGGACTACAGGGTATTGAACGGGCAGGAGTAGATGACCTGTCCAGGGTGGCTGGTATCAATCGCAAGCTGGCGGAACGTATCCATGCCTGTTTACATTGATCGATTGCTCCTGCAGGTTTGTACAGGCTCCCATCAGGAAAGCAGTTATCAGCACAGCTAACAAAGTGTTAGACTTTAACAATACTTAACACAATGGGTTAATCTGCCGCCGTGCCATTAAATGTCCCCAACTTACTGACATTATTACGCATCCTGCTGATCCCGTTCTTTTTCGTCGTCTACGTGATTGATGCGGGCTGGAGTAACCAGGTTGCCACAGTTATATTCGTCGTTGCGGCAATTACAGACTGGCTTGATGGCTATATGGCCAGACGCTTGAAGCAGTATACTACTTTTGGTGCATTTCTTGATCCAGTGGCCGATAAGCTAATTGTTGCCACGGCCCTTGTCCTGCTGGCAACGGATCAAAAAGTAATGGACCTGGTGGTTTCCGGACCCTTATTTGCTGCAGCAGTGGCAATAATAATTGGCAGGGAAATCGTCATCTCGGCACTACGGGAATGGATGGCTGAACTGGGTAAGCGTGCAAGTGTAGCTGTCTCCTATATTGGCAAGGTCAAGACTACTTTACAGTTGATCGCGATCAGCCTGCTGGTCTACCAGGAATCCTTATTTGGCGTGCCAGTTTTTGCGCTGGGTGAACTACTGTTGTTTGTTGCAGCCGCACTGACCTTATATTCAATGATTGTCTATCTTAAGGCTGCCTGGCCAGTGCTCACAGATCAGGAATAACAACTTGACTCCTGAAGCTGTGTGCATACAATAGTCGGCCCACGCGGGAATAGCTCAGCTGGTAGAGCACGACCTTGCCAAGGTCGGGGTCGCGAGTTCGAATCTCGTTTCCCGCTCCAAACACTCGATTGGGAAGCAGTTGCTTCCTTTTTTTGCTCCCTGTGGCTGGGTGGCAGAGTGGTTATGCACCGGCCTGCAAAGCCGTGTACCTCGGTTCGATTCCGGGCCCAGCCTCCATATCTTATTGAATTAATTCAATGTTATTGTATTCGATTGCTTGATAATTTTTAAGTGCTCCCGCTTGCTATCAAAACTTTCTTTAATATACTTGATGAAATCTAAGCAGATTTTCCAGGTTAAACCTTTGTCGTAATTTTTTGCATAAAACACCCAAAATAATGAAAATATATGAGCGTTTCAAAACCTCGAAGTTTCATTTGTGACCAGATTGTGACCACTTTGTGACCAAGTTATAAAATTTGAAATTAGATAAATGTATGATTTTGACCCCGACCGCAAAAGGGGAGGGCGAGTGGCTTCATTGTTTTTCATATCTAAAAAACAGTAGTTTACTTTTTATGTGTGGAGGTGAGTGATGCTAAGGGCTGGAATAGGAAACTAATTCTACTTTTTATTGTTTTTAGGTTTGACTGTTAACATAGCCGACATTTTCGAAATTTATGAATGTTTTATCTATTTCTCAATAGCAGACAGACAACGTTAAGCAAAGTAGATTTGTCTTAATTCGTTAAGGGTTGTAAGTTGTCTGCCCCCAGCCATTCCCCTGTAATCTT